>Ga0079226_10000038_pt1 | contig 74624 bp, 72 predicted proteins | sample Poulit2014_FD_76345 | JGI IMG/M metagenome (GOLD analysis project Ga0079226, IMG submission 76345) | Agricultural soil microbial communities from Georgia to study Nitrogen management - Poultry litter 2014 | ecosystem: Environmental > Terrestrial > Soil > Agricultural land | place: USA: Georgia...
GCATCGTCAGCCGTGCACCGTGTCCTTTTGATCGGGAATGACGGAGCCGTCCGCGCGACGCACCGGCGCCTTGCCACCATCCGGTGTCACGTACCCCGTGCTGGAGCAGGGGTACGGCTCGACCCGCGGACCGTTCGGCTCGATGAACATGGGATTGATGATCCACCGACCGTCCCGGTTGTCGTAGGCGCGGCACATGATCTCGTCCTCGTTGCGGTTGATGACCAGGTGCGCGCTGGTGGCATCGCGGACGAACGACACATCGGTGTCCGAATCGCCCGCGCCCAGTATGATCCGTTGCCCAGGGGGCTGGCGTTGCCAGGCATCCGGCCCGTGAATACCGAAGATCTCCTGATTGATCCAGCAGCGTTTACCCTGTTTGTACGGGATGGTCTCCCCTCGGCTGGCCGGTTCTCCGCCGCAACCCTCGTTGCGCGTGGTGATCTCATCGTTCCGCAGCACGCTGCGGATGCCGATGGTGTGTTCCGCATCGATACCGACCCCCGGAGACCATCCCTCGGTGATCGGTTCGAAGCCTGCCGACACGACGTAGGTTTCGATCCCCGCCTGCTGCAGCGTGTGCACCAGATCCCGCATCTGCGGATAGTAGCGCACGTAAGCAGGGATCGTGTGTGTTCCGACGGTCTGGCTGCTCCCGACGGGTCGGGCCAGTGCCTCGGCCCGCGCCTGACGCGCGTACCGGGTGACCTCCCCCGGCGTGTGTCCCGCGAGCAACTGCGGAACCCACGCGTACTCCGGCACCGTACGTCGGTGGTTCCACTCCCCTGCGAACGCATCGTGACCATCCATGGTCCGCGCCTCCTGCCGGATCTCGATGATCTCGTCCGCGCAAGCGTCGTTGGTTGCGGTGAGCAACGGTGCTCCGACGGGTACGTCCGTGCCGCAGGCTGCGGTCAGTGCTTGTGCGGCGTGGTCGGTGAGCCACTTGTTGACCTGGCTCCAGCTTTCCGGCCGCAGGATCTTGTTGTGGCGCAGTGCCCAAGCGAGCGTGGCGGTGGTGACGTCGTTCTTGGTGAGCGTGTTGTCCCAGTCGAAGGCCGCCACCGGGACATTTCGCGGGGGACGGTCAGGATGGGAACAGCTACCCTGCTCATCGATCACGTGTTGGAGCCGAGCCCGATTGGTGCCGTACCAGTCGAGCCTCTTCGACAGTTGTGGACACCAAGCATTACCATGTGCCGCGTCCCTGTCGGGCTCGGCGTGTGCCATACCGGCACCGACTACGGCGACGACCACCGCCAGGCCGGCCAGGCTCGAAAACAGTCGGGATACAGGCATGTTCACACCGGTGAGGGGCACGGGAGTGGGGTGTGCGCCACAGCTGTCGGTGACGACTCGCATGCAGTGTGTCATTTCGCGCGATTCCACGCCACCGCCAACAGCCGCATACAGTGCACCGCCCCGAGCGCTCTCGACTCGCCGACCCTGACGGTTCGGCATCAGCGCCCTGGATCACACGCGGATCCGGTTGATCGTGTACCAGTACCACGGGTGCGTGATGGTGTCGTCGACGGTCGGGTTTGCTGCGGACTTCGACTACCGGTAGCCTTACTGGTGGTCGTTTAATTTCTGGGTTCGTGTTTGTGCATGCTCGCAGGATGTTGATGCGAGCGCGCTGCTCTCTTGTGGTTGTAGCTGGCGTTCGAGGTTCTTCCGACCCGGGTGTTCGCACGGTGTGTTCACCCGTACAGCACCGGCTCCCAAGGAGGGACAGACTATGGCTCACGGAACCGTGAAGTGGTTCAGTTCGGAAAAGGGCTTCGGTTTCATCACCCCGGACGAGGGTGGCCCGGACGTGTTCGTGCACTACTCGGCGATCAACGCATCGGGCTTCCGCAGCCTGGAAGAGGAACAGCAGGTCACCTACGAGGCCAGCCAGGGCTCGAAGGGACTGCAGGCTGACGTCGTGCATGTGAACTGACGTCGTGCATGTGAACTGACGTCGTGCATGTGAACTGAGAACCTGCACACTGCGAGATTGTGGGGCGGTGCCCGCGGGCACCGCCCCACACTTCGTCGCCACCGGGTGGTTCCGCGCTGAGCGGAACGGACCCTATTCGCGTGCCCCGTAGGCCCCATACTCACCGTGTCGACGACGGCGGCCACGACCGAGCCTGTGTGCCACTGGAGTGCCTGGTGCGCCACTGGAGTGCCTGGTGCGCCACTGCAGGTCCATGCCCACGTCACCTCCCGATTACCGTCGGGCAGGATCACCACCTCCACCCCGGATTCCCGGGCGCGCAGTTCGGGCTCACGGACTGCCACGGGAAGGACGTCGGCCGACTGCTCCAGCCTGTTCGGCTCCACCCCGGCAAGTCCGCGGTCAGGCTATCGCGTGTCACCCGCGCACGGCGAAAAATCGCCGCGTTGGTCAGCGGTGACAGGGGCGGGCAGGATGGTGAGCATGACCGTGCGCGAACCGTTCGCACTGACCCATGCCACCCTGGTCACCGGTGACGCCGACGGCACCGTACTCCCCGACCGGACCGTCGTCGTGGGATCGACCGGACACATCGAACGGGTTGAAGCGTCGTCGGAAGTGTCCGTGCCGCCCGAGTGCCGCACGATCGATTCGTCCGGCAGGTACGTCGTCCCCGGGCTGATCAACGCTCATGCGCACCTGTTCGCCGACGGGCGCCCGCTGCCCTCGGTTCTGCTCAACCGGAATGCGGCGGAACTCGTCTCGACCTTCACTCGTAGCCCGGTCGGTCACCGCTTCGTGAAACAGCGCGCCAAGTCCAATGTCATCACCCAGCTGCTGTCCGGGGTGACGACACTGCGCAGCCTCGGCGATGTCGGTTACGAGGTTGTGGCCGTGGGCAGAGAGATCGCACGGGGCGAGTATCTCGGCCCGCGGGTCATTGCCTCCGGTCCACTCCATGCGATCAGCGGGGGCCACGGTGCGCCGCAGATCGCGTTGGTGAGCGACTCCCCCCGGCAGGCCCGGCACAACGTGCGTCACGCGATCCGCCACGGGGTCAGTGCGACCAAGATCGCGGCGACCGGTGGCGTCACGGATTCCCGAGCCATCGGCGAGGCGGGCCGTCCACAGATGACCGAAGAGGAGATGTCCGCCATCTGCGAGGAGGCCCACAAAGCCGGTATCCTCGTCGCGGCGCACGCCCAAAGCAGCGAAGGAATCGCCGCCGCACTGCGAGCGGGGGTGGACACGATCGAACACGGCGCCGCGATGACGCCGGAAATGGTCGATCTCTTCCACCGCAATCCCCGTTCACTGCACGGATCGTCGTCGCTCGTCCCGACACTGCAGGCCTGCCTCCCCCTGGTGAAATTGGACGGGAAAGTCACCGGAACCAACGACATCGTCAGAGAGAACGCGGCAACGATCCTCCGGGAAATGCTCCAGGGCATCCGGGAGGCTCGTGAGCATGGCATCACCATCGGCATGGGGACCGACTCGGGACTGAGCCATGTCACTCACTACAACACGTGGCGCGAACTCGACTACCTCACCCGTTACGGCGGGCTCAGTTCCGCAGCAGCCCTGCATGCCGCCACACAGGCCAATGCCACCCTGTTGGGAATCGCCGATGTCACGGGGTCCGTCGACCCCGGCAAGTCCGCCGACCTCGTGGTACTGGATGCCAATCCACTCGAGGGGTTCCGCGCTTTCACCAGCCCCACACTGGTCATCGTGGGTGGTGCCGTCATCAACGCACCCACGGTCACCCGTCACACAGACATCGACGCCAGACTCGACGGTATTTAAAAGCCCCGTGGGAGGGGCCGTTGGACGCTGACCGCGCCGGATGTCGCCACCGAACCAATCCGATGGTCGAGCTCATTTTCCAGTGTGTACACCACGGTGACGTCGGCGCCGGCTCTTCGAAAGGACCACTGGCGACCACGAAGAAAGCGTTCCGGGGGGGTTACCTGGTGTCTTCACCGCCATGATGTCTGTGCGTGGCTCAGTGAATAGCGATTTCCCAGCAGCGTCGTATATGTCATTATACGACCCAGGTGGGTCCCTGTTTTCCACAGGACGGACAGCCGGGCAGAAACAGAACCGTCGATACCGAGCGAGATCGCCGTAACGGTGCAAGACTGTTCGTACCCGTCACAGAGGAAGGGACGAAGCACCGATGTCGGAAAGGCACGATCACAGCGACACCGCGCCACGGAGCTCGCGGCGTACGACGATACTCGTCGCCTGCGCCGCCGTCACCGCGCTCGTGCTCAGCGCCTGTAACGGGAGCGGTGGCGGCGCCCAGGAGAACGCCGGAGGGCACGGGCCGAACACCGCGTCCGAAAGCTGTGGACGCCCGAGCACCGACCCGTACCCCGGACTGTCCGCCGCCCAGGCGCCCGGCGTCACCGCAAGCAAGAACGCGCGAATACCGGTCGGCAAGCCCGGCCGGGACAAGCCCAAGATCACCATCGGCACCAAGGACTTCGCCGAGTCCCTCTTGCTGGGACAGCTCTACAAGACAGCCCTGCAGGAGAAAGGGTTCACGGTCGAATTGAAACCGGACATCGGACCATCGGAGGAAATCGATGAGGCGTTCCAGGACGGTAAGATCGACATGTATCCGGAATACCTCGGCGAGATCGTGACAAGCATTGCGGGGAAACAACCGCAGGACAGTGCGGGCGCCACCTACGACGCCGCGCAATCGTTCGAGGAGGAACACCGCGACGCGACGATCCTGCAGCAGACGCCGTACCAGAACGTCGACATCCTGCTGGTGAAGCCGGAATTCTGCCGCAAGAACCACCTCGAGTCCGCCAACGACCTCGCCCATGTCGGCACCAACGGCTCGAAAGTCACCTTCGCCGCACAGCAGGCAGCGAAGGACCGTTACTCCGGCTTCGAGGGGTTACAGCAGGCCTACGGTCTGACCCAGGCGGAGTTCCACGGCGTATCGGCAGGTGGTGAGGCCCTGAAAGCCGTCAATAAGGGCAACGCGAACGTCGCGGACGGATTCAGCACAACCACCTCAGTCGTGCAGGCTGTGCAGGACGGCAAGTTCGTGGCACTGAAGGATCCCAAGCACATCATGGGCTTTCAACACGTCGCACCGGTCGTGAAGCTCCCCGTACTGACCGAACAGGGAAACAAGTTCGCGGACACGCTGAACTGGGTCAACTCCAAACTGAAAGTGGACGTGATCAACAAACTCAACAAGAAGGTGCAGAGCAAGGGAATGCCTGCCGAAAAGGTCGCGAAGGAATTTCTCAATTCCAACGGGTTGAAGTAGGGCAACCATGGTCGTGCAACTGCAGCGGGCGGTCCCCATCCTCACCGTGGCGGACGTTCCGGCCGCAGCCGGCGACTACGCCGCCGCGCTCGGACCGGACGTCATCATGAATCGCGGTTGGATCGCGACGCTGGGCTCGGTCGACGGCACCGGGTTCAGCGTGATGACGCGCGACATCACGGCACCGTGCCACCCCGATATGTCGATCCAGGTTCCGGACCTCGACGAGACCCACCAGCCAGGCCGTCCCTGGTGCTTCCACTCCGCGCGACTCAGATCTCGGCGAGGGCCCGCATCGGCGACTCGATACAGTCGGCGACGAACCGCAGGAAACCGCCCGCTGTGCCGCCGTCGCAGACGCGGTGGTCGAACGCCAGCGTGAGCGGGCAGAGAGTGCGCGCGGTAACCTCGCCGTCCACGACCCAGGGACGGTCGATGATGCGGCCTATGCCGAGAATTCCGGCCTCCGGGTAGTTGATGATCGCCGCGGAGCCATCCACTCCGAATACCCCGTAGTTGTTGATGGTGAACGTGCTGCCGGTCAACTGGTTGGGCTGCAGGCTGCCGGCTGCGCCGGCCGCGGCGTGCGCCGCGATCCCTGCTGCGAGACCACGCGCCGACAACCGGTCGGCGTCCTCGACGACCGGTACGAGCAGTCCACGGTCGGTCTGGGTGGCCACGCCGAGATGCACCGAGCCCCGCACCAGGATGTCGTTGCCGTCGATCCGCGAGTTCAGCTCCGGGAAGTGACGCAGCCCGGCGACGGTGAAGCGTGCGATCAGCGACAGCAGCGACACGCGCCCGTTGCTGGTGTCCTCGTTGAGTTCCCGCCGCGCCCGCACGAGTTCGGTCGCGTCCGCGTCGACCCACACGGTCGCTTCCGGAATCTCCCGACGTGAGGCCGTCATCTTGTCGGCCATGCTCTTGCGCAGCCCTCGTAGCGGAATGCGGTGGTCCCCGACCGCATCCTCCCCGCCCGTCACGGCCTCGTGCGGCTCGGTAGCCTCGGTAGCAGCGTGCCCAATGGTGTGCTGCAGTGCGGTCGCGGCGGCCTCCACATCGGCTCGACGCACGATGCCGTGCGGACCGGACCCGGTGACCCGGCGCAGATCCACACCACTGTCACGTGCGAGTGTGCGCACCAGCGGAGAGATCACACCGGGTGGGACACGCTGCTCGCTCGTGTCCGCCGTCGCGGCGGTGGCGGCTGCGGTCCGTTGCCCGTTGCTCGGGCCGCGCCGACGACGGCGTGGTGTCGTTGTGGTGCCGTATCCGACGAGGACGTTGCCGCTGCCGCCCTCCTCGGCGGATTCCTGCTCCGTCACCACACCGGGTTCGTGCAACCCGGCTTGTGGATCCCCCGCCGCCTCCGCGTCGTCGGTGGCGACCGTCACCAGCGGCATGCCCACCCGGAGTGTGTCGCCGGGTTCGCCGTGCAGCGTGGTGACCGTGCCGGCAAACGGCACCGGAACCTCCACCGCGGCCTTGGCGGTCTCCACCTCCACCACGACCTGGTCAACGGTGATGCTGTCACCGACCGCGATGTGCCAGGTCAGGATCTCTCCCTCAGTGAGCCCCTCGCCGAGGTCGGGCAGCAGAAAGTCAGGCATTGCGGGATGCTCCTTGTGCCGTGCCTCGGGGCAGGACGACCTCGTCGCCCCACTGCAGCCGGTCGACCGCATCCAGTATGCGGTCAATGTTCGGCAGGTGGTGTTGTTCCAGTTTTGGCGCGGGGTAAGGAATGTCGAAGCCGGTGACCCGCGCGACGGGCGCGTGCAACTGGTGGAAACACTGCTCCGTCACCCGTGCGGCGACCTCCGCGCCGTATCCGCAGAAGCCGCTCGCTTCGTGCGTCACGACCGCCCGGCCCGTCCGGCGGACCGACTCCGTCACCGTCTCGTCGTCGAACGGTGACAGGCTGCGCAGATCGACCACCTCGATGTCGTAACCATCCTCGGTCGCCGCCTCGGCGGTGTCCAGTGCGGTGGACACCATCGGTCCGTACGCCAGCAATGTCACGTCCGTTCCCGGCCGTCGCACCACAGCCCGATCGAAGTCCGGGCCGGACCGTTGGAACGAGACGGTGTCCTTCGACCAGTAGCGGCTCTTCGGTTCCAGGAACACCACCGGGTCGGGCGAGTCGATCGCGTCTCGCAGCAACGCGTACCCGTCCTGCGCGTTCGACGGGGTCAGTACACGCAGGCCCGCCGTGTGCGCGTAGTGGACCTCACTGGAGTCGGAATGATGTTCCACTCCCCCGATACCGCCGCCATAGGGAATACGGATCACCATCGGCAGTCGCACACTGCCACGGGTCCGGTTCGGCAGTTTCGCCACGTGCGAGGTGATCTGTTCGAAGGCCGGGTAGGCAAACGCGTCGAACTGCATTTCCACTACCGGGCGGAAACCACCCATGGCCATGCCGACAGCGGTACCGACGATGCCCGACTCGGCCAGCGGTGTGTCGAAGCAGCGGTCCTCGCCGAAATCGCGCGTCAACCCGTCGGTGATGCGGAATACCCCGCCGAGGGTGCCGACGTCCTCGCCACACACCAGGACGTTCTCGTCGTCTTTCATCGCGTCCCGCAGCGCCGCGTTGAGCGCGTTCGCCATCGTGGATGATTCCATCTCATGCCTCCTGGACGGCGAGCTCGTCGGCCAGCAGGTCGCGTTGCGCTGCGAGCGGCCGGGTCGGTTCGGCGTAGACATGCTCGAACAGCTCGAGCGGGCGGACCTCGGGGTCCTGGTGCAGACGGGTGCGCACCGCGTCCGCGAACGTTTCGGCGTCCGCGGTCATGGTGTCCACGTCCGCATCGGAGAGCGCTCCCAGGTCGCGCAGGTAGCTCTCCAGTCTGCTGAGCGGGTCTGCCGCACGCCACTGCCGCACCTCGTCATCACTGCGGTAGCGCGTGGCATCGTCGGCATTGGTGTGCGAATCCATTCGGTAGGTGTGTGCCTCGACCAGGAACGGGCCTCCGTCGCGTCGGGCACGCGCGATCGCTTCATCCATGACGGACAGTACGGCGGCGGCGTCGTTCCCGTCGACCTGTTCGGACGGAACGCCGTAACCGACGCCCTTGTGCGCAAGTGTCGGCGCGGCGGTCTGTTTGTCCAGCGGCACCGAGATCGCGTACTGGTTGTTCTGCACGAGGAACACCACCGGGACTCGGCTGACCGCGGCGAAGTTCAGCGCCTCGTGGAAGTCGCCCTCACTGGTGCCACCGTCGCCGGTGAAAGCCACGACGACGTCCCCGTCACCCCGGCGACGCAAGGCAGTAGCCATACCGACGGCGTGGGGCAGCTGCGTCGCCAGCGGGGTGCACTGCGGAGCGACCCGCACCGCGTGTGGATCGTAGCCACAGTGCCATCCTCCCCGCAGCAATTCGAGCACTTCGGCGGGCTCCACCCCGTGTGCGATCAGTGCCATCGAGTCCCGGTAGGTGGGGAACAGCCAGTCCCCCTCCCGCATGGCGACCCCGGCGCCGATCTGGCAGGCTTCCTGCCCGGCTGCCGACGGGTAGACGGCCAGTCGTCCCTGCCGCACCAGCGAGGCGGCCTGCTGGTCGAAGCGGCGGCCCAACACCATCCGCCGGTACGTCTCGATCAATCGCTCCGTCGACGGCCACGCATACGACGCCGGCGGTTCCAGAGCGGCTCCGTCCGCTGTGACGAACCGCACCGGCGCCGCCGACGGCAGCATTGCCTCCGCAACCATGCACAGCCTCACAATCCGACGACTTACGATACGCAAATCATCGGGTTTTACGACCAAGAGTTCAATGGATCACGTTGGATCGAGTACGTTTGGCTCTGACGCCGAGGTGAGGAGGACCAAGTGTCTGACAGCGAGGTGCCCGACCGAGTTGCTGCTGGACAATCGGCAGCACTGCTGGACGAGATCGATCACGCGATCCTGGACACGTTGAGCGCGGACGCTCGCACGTCGGTGCGCGCTCTGGCGGACCAACTGCACATCTCGCGGACCAACGCCTACAACCGGATCGCGCGGCTCCGGCGGGAGGGCGTCGTCACCGGGTTCACCGCGACGGTCGCCCCCGAACAGGTGGGACTCGGCACCAGTGCCTATATCCTGCTCAACGTCGAACAGCCCTCGTGGCGGGAAATCACCGACGCACTACGGGACATTCCCTACGTCGAGCACATCGCTCTCGTCGCGGGCGAGTTCGACGTCCTGGTACTGGTGCGTACTCCGGATCACGCGTCCCTGCGGGAGGTCGTCCTCGAACGGATCCAGGCAACACCGAGTGTCCGCAACACCCACACGTGGCTCATTTTCGAGGAAACCTCCGGGAACCACGCCCGCTGGCACACCGTCGCCGGCGGCTCGATCCGATAGCGGACAGCGCAACAGCGGCGCCTCAGCGGCTCCCTCCGTCACCCCCGGAAGCGTTCGTGGGCGAGCACGCTGCCGCCTGCTCAACCATCCTGCTCACCACCTCGCCTGCGGAGGTGACAGTGCTGATGAGGCCCACGTTTTGTCCGACGGTGACATTGGCGATGGTGTAGTCGCGCGCGGCGACGGCCTCCCGGTACTCCGTGATCGCCGCGTCGAGCTGCTGATCCAGTTCATGTTCCGCACCAGCCCAACGATCCGTGAGGTCGTTGCGCAACACACTCATGGTGTGCCCATGGGGCCATGGGTAGCGCCGAAGTCGATCGTAGACGGTGGTGCGGCAGGTTTCATCGCCGGTAGCTGCCACCATCTCCGCACGCGCCTGCGGAGTCGACAGGGCTTCGGTGGTGGCGTAGAAACGAGTCCCCACCAGGACACCGGCTGCGCCGAGCATCAGGGCCGCAGCCAGGCCCCGGCCATCGGCGACACCTCCGGCTGCCAGCACCGGAAGCGTCAACCCGCGAGCGGCGACAAGGTCCGCCAGTTCGGGAACGAGGGTCATGGTGGAGCGGGTTCCGTAGCCGTGGCCGCCTGCCTCGGTTCCTTGCGCAACCAGCACATCGGCGCCCGCATCCAGCGCCGCCCGTGCCTGACGACGGTTCTGCACCTGGCACATCAGATGCGCGTCGGACGCGGCGATCCGCTCCGCGAACGGGGACAACTCGCCGAAGGACAACATCACCGCTGCCGGGTCATGATCCAACGCGACCTCGAGTAACTCGCGCTGCCGATGCAACGACCAGGTGATGAAGCCACATCCCACCCGCGCATCGCCTGCGAGGGCGAACTGGCGGGCAAGCCACTCCCGGTCGCCGTAGCCGCCTCCGATCAGCCCCAGCCCACCCGCACGGCTCACCGCCGCGGCCAACTCGCCCCCGGCGACAGCATCCATCGGCGCCGACACGATGGGCGCCTCGATCCCGAACAGCTCGGTCAACGATGTGGCGAACACCAGCAGCTCCCTTGGCCGGTTGCGTCGATCAACAGTGTAGCGCTGCGGTGACCCCTCCAGCGCGCCACGCGGCAACTGCCGTCCGACTCAGCTCGTCGGAGACAATGTCCCCAATGAGGGCGCCAGCTCGGCCAGACGCAGCAGACACACGAGGAAGTCCGAATCGGACGAGTACGGCCGCAGATCCCAACTCGACAACGCCAAGTCCACGGCCAGTCCCACTTGCGCGGCGTCGTCGAAGAAGCTGTCGAACTCGTAACCGCGGCCGGAGCCGAATCCGACCGCGATACGCCCGTCCGGAGCGAGATTCGAGCGCAGCCGGGACAGCACCTCCCCGCGTGTGCTCGGCGCGAGGAACGGCATGACGTTGCCCGCACAGACGATCCCGTCGAACGGTTCGGTGATGCCACGCGATCCGAGATCGAGCTCGGCAAGATCGCCGACGAACCACTGCGGACCCGGGTGGTCCTCCTCCGCCGCAGCGATCAGCTCCGGATCGACGTCCACGCCGACGACCCTGTGCCCGGCCCGAGACAGGGCACCGCCGATCCGGCCGGGTCCACACCCGGCATCCAGCACCCGCGCACCACGCGGCACCATGGCATCCACCAGCCGGGCCTCCCCCACAATATCCTCACCGGCACGGACCATGGACCGGAACCGCTCGATGTACCAGGCGGAGTGTCCCGGGTCCTCGGTGACCTTCTGCATCCAGATGCTCTGCTCAACCATGCCCTCATTATCCGCCTTCTCGATCGGCCGACATGCGACGGTTCGATCAGAACAGCAACAACGCCACCGGGATGGTCACCAACAGCGTCAGCAACACCCGTTCGAACCAGATCACCACCATCTTCGGGACCGAGATCGGAATGTCCGTGGCGACCACGCACGGAACCAACGCCGAGAAGAAAATGATCTGTGAAACCGACACCACAGCGATCACGAACTTGACGGCCGTAGCCTGGCCGGTGACCAGTAACGAGGGAAGGAACATCTCGGCGATACCGAGCGCGGACGCTTTCGCCACCAACAACGGCTCCCCGATGTGCAGCAGCCAGGTCACCGGATAGAAAACGTAGCCGAGCCAGTCGAACACCGGTGTGTACGTCGCCAACACCAGGCCGAGCAAGCCCACCGACAGGATCGACGGCAGGATCGCCATCGTCATCAACAGCCCGTCCTTGAGGTTCCTGGCGATATTGGCCCCCAATGGCGGCGCATGCGAGACGGCCTCCTTCGCCTCGGCCCATGCGCGGCCGAAGCGGTTGCCGCCCTCGGCAAGCTCGGGCTGTGGCGTGGCCGCGTCGGCGTAGGCATCACTGATGCTCGACAGTGGCCACACCCGCACCGTCACGGCAGTCACCACGAAGGTGATCACCAACGAGCTCCAGAAGTACAGATTCCAGGAACCCATCAGGTTCAACGTGCTGGCCACCACGACCATGAAGGTGGCCGACACGGTCGAGAATCCGGTCGCGATGATCGCGGCCTCCCGCGCCGAGTACTTGCCTTCCCGGTACACCCGGTTGGTGATCAACAACCCCAGTGAGTAACTGCCGACGAACGATGCCACCGCGTCGATCGCGGACCGACCCGGTGTCCTCCACAGCGGACGCATCACGGGCTGGACCAACACGCCCACGTACTCCAGCAAGCCGTAGCCCACCAGCAACGCCAGGAACACCGCACCGATCGGGACCAACAATCCGACCGGAATCACCAGCTTGTCGAACAGGTACGGCCCCATGTCCTCGTGGAACAACCATGCCGGTCCGGCGTCGAACACCAGCATCACCCCGACCACCAACCCGAACACCTTGAACACAGCGAACACGGTCTGCACCCGGGACTGTTTCCACGTGCCGGACAGGAAGGGATACACCGCCCCAGCCAGGATGATCGCCAACACGATGTAGGGCAGCGCCGCCGGAACCGCCGTCTCGATACCGGTCACGATGTGATCGAGCAGGATCGAGCTCTCCCCCGCGATCTCAATCGGCACGAAGAACACAAACGCACCGATGAAACTGTGGACGAAGAATCTCCACATCCGCGGGCGTTCACGTGTTCCCGTCACGGAGCCGCCGCTCTGTTGTGTGCCGCTCACGCTGCACCTCCATACCGGTTGCCACGTCTGACGTCGGATTCGGTGAGCATGACAGGCCGGGGGCGAGCCCGGGAGCCCCACGATCGATGGGATGTCTCGTATTCCAGACGCGGAGCCGCCCCCGGTCGTTGCCACGCCCGCCCATCGACATGGCATGCTGACACGGGTGACTCGCCCGCTCGTCCTGTTGGACGCCGCCAGCCTGTACTTCCGCTCGTTCCATGCGCTGCCGGAATCGTTGACCAGTGAGGACGGCACACCCGTCAACGCGGTCCGCGGGTTCGCCGACACCGTCGCACGCGTGCTCACCGACCGCTGCCCGTCCCGGCTGGTTGCCTGCCTCGACGCCGACTGGCGTCCGCAGTTCCGGGTCGAACTCCTGCCGAGCTACAAGACCCATCGGGTGCCAACCGACCCCGAGAACGACGATGACTCACCGGACGCGCTCGCTGCCCAAGTGCCGATCATCCTGGAGCTGCTCGAAGCCGCGGGTTTGGCCACCGCGGAAGCGGTCGGCTACGAAGCCGACGACGTCATCGGGACCCTGACCACAATCGAGAGCACGGCCCCGGTGGAGATCGTCACCGGCGATCGGGACCTGTTCCAACTGGTTCGCACACAGCCCAGTGCCGCGTCGGTCCACTATGTCGGCAAGGGCTGGAACAAAGCCGATACTTTCGGCCCGGCCGAGATCTCGGCGCAGTACGGTCTCCCCGAAACGACCGCAGGTCCGGCCTACGCCGACATGGCTGCGTTGCGGGGCGACCCGTCCGACGGCCTACCGGGCGTGCCCGGTATCGGCGACAAGACCGCGGCCAGGCTGATCAGCCGGTTCGGCTCGCTCGAGGCCTTGTTGTCGGCCGCAGAACAGGGGAGCGGAGAGATTCCCACAAAAACCCGCACGCGACTCTGCGAGGCAGCCGAATATCTGACCGTGGCCCCCGGCGTGGTGCGGGTTGTTCGCAACGCCCCGGTGGCACTCTCCAAGGACGACCGCGTGCCAACCACGGTGGCCGACCCCGAAAGACTCACGCAACTACAACAGCGCTGGAATCTCGGCGGGTCGGTGGACCGGCTGCGGCGGGCGGTGGACAGCGACCCGGCCGCCTGAGGCAGCCCGCACCCGGATCCGCCATTCACCCCGGTGGGGAGACGGTGTACTTCCCGTCGTCTCCTTCCACGGTGATCTCGACCTGCTGTTCGTCCCCGCTGATGCCGACGGCACATCGGAATGTGTTTCCAGCGGCGACCTCTCTGCCCTGTGGGCACGTCACTTCCCGCACACCGGCGATGTCGTAGTCCTCGGTGAGTACCCGTCGCACGGACGCAGCCACGGCCTCGTGGTCGAACACCCGGTGGACGGTCGGCGACGAGGTCGCCGTGGCGGCAGTCTCCGAGTTCGCGGTCGCTGCCGCACTACGTCGCGCTTCCGAGGGAGCCGCATTCGATCGCTCCGGCGACTCCGGACCCGACCGGTCCGTGTCCGTCCGGCACGCTCCCATGAGGAATGCGGCAGCGCACAGCCCCGTGAACAACACACCTCGTGCCCGCACGTCGGCAACACCTCGACACGTCCCGATTCGACCCTTGCGAAGAAGCTACCGCACCACGTCCATGCCGTGGCAGAACCCTGTACTCAGAAGTGCGTACCACACCATGCGTGCCGATCGCCCGTGAACACACGATCCGCCTGCTCCAGTGCCTCCGGACCCGTATGAGTGACCCTGCCGAGCGCGGCCAGCGTGGAGGGGCGCCACGCGCCCAGATACACCATTCCGAGGGTTGCCACGTCCATGCGTAACTGGGCCGGCTGTTCCGTATTCACAACGCCGTCCGGTGTCACGCGGAAGTTCCCCGTGTTTCCCGACAACAGATCATCATGCACCGCGAGCACCACTGGCCTCGTGTTTCCGCGCGTGGCAGCGCGCAACGCGGCGGGCACATCGACGATCCTCAGCCATGTCTCGTCACCACCCCCGGTATCGCGGCAACCACGTGGGTCGGCGAACAGCAACGAGGCCGGCTCGTCCAACGGCCGGTTCGGAAGAACAATCTCGTCGACAAGGTCGACCCCGCACAGATACCGCCAGAGACCGACAAACGCCTCCGCAGTACCGAAGTGCATGTCGTGCACCGTCAACTCGGTGCTGTTGTCCTGACGCCGCACCTCGTACGCCGCGAAACCATCCACCCCGGACGTGCCATGGTGCACGACCGTGACGATACGCGCGTCCGCGCGGGAGAGCCAGTGCCACAACGCCGCCCAGGTGAACCGGGACCGCCCCAACAGACCCGGCCGGTCGGCGGGCAGCGACGCGTAGATCTCCGGGAACCGCGCCTGGGCTTCGGCCATGCTGATGCGAGTCACCGCGCCGGATTCGGGCAGGTCGTCCCGCAGCCGATTCCGATACCTGTCGACGCGGTAGTGACAACCGTAGGTGGCCGGCCCATAACCGAACCGTTCGTAGATGCCACCTTCGCTGGCATGCAGGTTCGCGGTGACAACGCCACGCGCTGCGCAGTCGGCCAGTTGGGCATGCATCAACTCACGAAGGACGCCGCGTCGGGTGTGGTCGGACCGCACACCGACGCCGGTGACTGCGGCGTTCGTCACCGTGCGCCCACCCGGGACGACGAGGCTCGTGTCGATGCTGCGGACCGTACCGATCAGCTCGTCGTCGAATGCGCCGAACACCCGTCCCGGCTGGACCACCCCCTCGGCCCGGTTCCATTGATCGATCTCCGCCGGGGTCCTGTGCAACGACCCACCGAACAACTCCCCCGCCGTCCGGTGCTCGTCACTTCGAAGTATCCGCACCGTGTAATCGTTCATGTTCCCGGCTTCCGAGCGGAGCTCGGACGTGCGACCACGTCGACCAGTGGGCACGAAATCCTACTCCTGTGGCTGTCCGACGGTGTAGTTCCCCTCCGAGTCGTTCACCGTGATCGGGACCTCTTGGTCCGCACCATCGATCTGCACGGTGCACGTGAACTCGTTGCCCTTCGTGATTTCCTTTCCGGACGGGCACGAAACGTCGCCGACATTGCTGATGCCGTATTCGTCGGTGAGCACGGACTCGACCCCGGACTCCATCTGCGAACTGTCGAAGACGGTCGTGTTCAGGAACCCTGGTTTCCAGAACAGCAGTATTGCGGCCGCGGCGAGTACGATGACCGCCACGATGATGCCGATCCACAGACCGGTTTTCGACTTTCCCGATGAGCCGGTCTGCTGCGGCCCGTACAGTTGCTGCGGGTACCCGGGCGGCATCTGTTGCCCCGGCATCGGCTGACCCGGCATCGGCTGACCCGGCATCGGCTGACCCGGCATCGGCTGACCTTGGTGCGGAGGGTATCCCGGCTGCTGCTGACCATAAGGATCCTGACCATACGGCGGCTGCTGCTGACCATAAGGATCCTGTTGACCGTAGCCCGGCGGCATGTGTCCCGGCGGCTGTTGCTGGGAATAGTCCGGCTGTCCCGGCACACCCCCAGAGGGGGGATTCTGGGCATACGGCTGCTGGCCCCACTGTTGCGGGTCGTTACCACCATAGGGCGTGCTCATCGTTCGCCTTTGCCTCCGCCAGTCGACGTCACCGTACCTGCCGTCCCGCCCCTGTGCGGCCACGACATCTCACACGATCCAACCACAGCACCACACAGCCACCTCAAGTGCTGCACGCAAGAGTAGATCACAGGCACCCCGGAACTATCAGGTCTCCCCCGCGGCCACCACACCGCGACGAATCCAACGCACGGCCTGCGCCGCGGCCTCCCCCACCGGATCGGACGTGCCCAGCACATCCCGCAGCTGGTCGAGCAAATCGATCACCTGCCTGCTCCAACGCACAAAGTCGCCTGCGGACAGTTCCTGACCATGCGCAGCAGCCGAGGTCAACACCTGCTGTAGTGACTCGCCGCGGGCCCACCGGTGAATCGGCCACGCGAATCCGGCGTCCGGTTCTCGGGTGCGACCGAGCTGATGCCGGCGTTCGTCGTCGGTCAGCTCGGTCCAGATCCGCAACGTGTCGTGCCACGCCGTCACAATCGGCCCTTCGGGTAACCGCGGTTCGCCCGGAGTCTCCCGTCGTGCCTCGAAAACCAACGTCGATACGACCGCCGCCAGTTCCGACGGTCGTAAGCCCGCCCACGCGTCCTGTCGGATGCACTCTGCGACGAGCAGATCCGACTCGCTGTAAATACGGGCGAGACGCATCCCGTGTTCGGTCAACACGGCTTTGTCCGCGGTCGGGTCCAGGTAACCACGTTCCGCGAGCAGCTCCCTGATGTGGTCGAACGAGCGGACCAACGAATGCTGGGTGGCGGCCATTTTCCGCTCCAGCTTGGCGTTCTCGGCACGCAGCCGCTGATAGCGCTCGACCCAACGCACATTTGCCTCGCGATCAGCCATCCCGTGACTGGGATGGGCACGAAGCTCACGGCGCAGGTCGATCAATTCCGCATCGGAGTGGCCACGACCACGATGCTTGTCGCGTTTCCCACGGTCCCCGCCCCGTCCGGGCGGGGTGACCCCGGAATCGCGCAGCTTACTGGCAAGGTCACGACGTGTCTTCGCCGAACCCAGTTCGAGCTGTTTCGGCAACCGCACCGTGCCCAACGCCTCCACCGGAGCGGCGAAGTCCGCTGCGGTGAGCGCGCCACACCAACGATCCTCATTGACCACCACCGGGCTGGGTTCCGACACCGGATCGTGCCCGGGATCGACAACCACGGCCAGCCCCGCACGCCGTCCCGACGGGATGGCGATCACGTCTCCCTTCCGCAGGGAATCCAACGACTCCAACACCTGCCCACGCCGGGCCGCGGAGTTCTGCTTGGACAGCGCCTTCTCCCTCTTGGAGATCCTGTCACGCAGCTCCACATACTCGAGCAGCTCCTCGAAGTCGCCGCTCACCGCGTCCGCGTACCCCTGCAGAGCCTCGTTGTTGCGCTCCACGCGTTTCGCGGTGCCGACAACCGAACGGTCGGCCTGGAACTGGGCAAACGACTGTTCCAACACCTCACGCGCCTGTCGAATCCCGATCCGACCGGCCATATTGACAGCCATGTTGTAGCCCGGCCGGAAGGACGACCGCAGCGGGTAGGTGCGGGTGGAGGCGAGACCGCCGACCCGTTTCGGGTCGACACCGGGCTGCCACAGCACCACGGCGTGTCCCTCGACATCGATCCCACGTCGGCCTGCCCGCCCGGTCAACTGGGTGTATTCACCCGGTGTCAACTCGACGTGCGCCTCACCGTTGTACTTGACCAAGCGTTCCAGTACGACGGTGCGCGCCGGCATGTTGATCCCCAGGGCAAGCGTCTCGGTGGCGAACACCACTTTCACCAGCCCCCGGACGAACAGCTCCTCCACAGTTTCTTTGAAGGTCGGCAACAGGCCGGCATGGTGGGCCGCGACCCCTCGCTCCAACGCGTCGCGCCACTCCCAGTAACCGAGCACGTGCAGATCCTCGTCCGGAAGCTCACGCGTGTACTCATCCACGACACTGCGGACCTCGTCAACTTCTGCCGGGCTGTTGAGCCCCAACCCGGACCGAACACACTGGCCGACGGCCGCATCACATCCCGCGCGAGAGAAAATGAACACGATCGCGGGCAACAGCCCCGCGCGGTCGAGACTTCCCACGGTGTCCACCCGTGACGGGGGGCGAAACCGCTGGGCACGTGACGGATAGTCACGTTTGCCCTTACCGCCCCGATCCGGCTTGCCGCGGCCCTTACCGTTGCCACGGTCGCCCTTGCGTAACGCGGCGGGCGCGTACCGGCGGGCAAGTTCCTCGGTGCGGCGCAACAACGCGGAGTTGAGTTTGGGTTTGCCGTCGTCACGCTGCCCCGAGAACAGGTCGAACAACCGGTTCCCGACGAGCATGTGCTGCCACAGCGGAACCGGACGTTCCTCGTCCACGACGACGGTGGTGTCACCACGCACCTCCACCAGCCATTCACCGAACTCCTCGGCGTTGCTGACGGTCGCCGACAACCCCGCCACCCGCACGTACTCCGGCAGGTGCAGGATCACTTCCTCCCAGACCGCGCCCCGGAACCGATCAGCGAGATAGTGGATCTCGTCCATGACCACGTAGGACAGCTCCGTCAGCGTGGTCGATCCGGCATAAAGCATGTTGCGCAGCACCTCGGTGGTCATGACCACGATCTGCGCGTCACCATTGATCGACACGTCGCCGGTGAGCAGCCCCACGGCGGCAGAGCCGTACCGTTCGGTGAGATCGGCGAACTTCTGGTTCGACAATGCCTTGATCGGGGTGGTGTAGAAACACTTCGTTCCCACGGCGAGCGCGAGATACACCGCGAACTCACCAACGACGGTTTTGCCCGCCCCCGTCGGTGCGCACACCAGCACACCGTGCCCCTCCTCGAGAGCTTCGCACCCCTGCCGTTGGAACTCGTCGAATTCGAATGACTGTTCGGCAGCGAATGCGGTGAGCCGAGGATACTCGGACCGTCGCCGAGCAGCCGCATAGGACTCGGCCGGTGTCGGTGTAGTGGAGTTGTCCACACCGCCAGGATTCCATATCGATTGTCAGCGATGCACCCGGCTGTCGCCTCGTTCGGCAACGTCCGCACTCATCCCTGTGGGACGGCCCCGCCCAACATCGTCAACGCGCCCGAAACGCAACGCACCGTGAGCGGCATCGTGCCCAGTGGCTCACCGTCCGCGTACGCGGGCCACTCGTTGCCGGACAACGTCACCGAACGCGCCCGCAGTGTACGGACCGCGGGGTGATCGACATGACCTCCGGTCCGCAGATGCGGAAGTATGCGCACCAGTTCCCGTCGTCGCACCCGGTGCACCACCGTCACGTCCAACAGCCCGTCCTGGGGGTCGGCGTGCGGACACACCGGTATACCCCCGCCGTAAGCGGAGGTATTGCCCACAGCAACCAGCGTGCCCTGCAACTCCACCCGTTCCTGCCCGGCGTCCACCAGCAGCCGGCCGGGCCGCAATGCAAGCAGCTCACGGAGCAGCGCAACATCGTAACGGCGCGAGCCGTGCGGCCACCGCAGCCCGTTGGCACGCTCGTTGACTCTCGCGTCGAAGCCACCGCACAGCACTGTTGCGAACCACCGACTGCCCGATGGGTCGCGGCCGCTCTCGGGGGATTGCACTGCCCCCAGATCGATACTGCTGCGGTACCCGTACCGCAGCGCGTCGAGAACCACTTCCACGGCGTCATACGGGTCCGCCGGCAACCCCAATGCCCGGGCGAGGTCGTTGCCGCTGCCACACGGCACCACGCCCAGCGCCACCCGCGTGTCGGCGCAGAACTGCACCGCATGATGAGCAGCCCCGTCTCCCCCGACCACAATCAGCACATCCAGCCCGCCCGAGATCGCATGCTGCAACCACGCGCGGGACTCCTCGACCGTCGTCGCCGCGTGCAAGGCAAGCTCGTCCACAACAGTACGTAAGCGTTCGGCCACGTACCCGGCCAGTCGTGCTGCGAGCCCCCGCCCCGCGTCCGGATGTACCAGCAGCGCCGCCTGGATGCCCATGATCCGAACGCTACGTCACCGCCACAACGTGCATCCACCCAACCCCGTCCCGGCCGGATTCCGCACAGCGCGACCCCCAGGACCGCGCGGCCGTGTCAGCCCGATTTGCGCTGGTCCCTCTCGTCCATGGTCGCTGCGTCCAGCGGCTCTCGCTGTTGCGAATTCGGGAGCTGCCTACTCTCCCCCCGGGACTCCGTGTCGGAACTGCTGTCGTCCCGATTCCCGCCGGACTCGGCCTGCTTGTCGTCCTCACGAAGACCCTTGGTCTCGGCCTTGAAAATCCGAGCGGACTCGCCGAGTGAGCGGGCCAGTTTGGGCAGCTTCGTCGCCCCGAACAACAGGACCAGCACCGCGACAATGATCAGTACCTGGTACGGGCCCACACTCATGGCCCCTCCTCAATCTTTCCGCTCATCTCGTAGCGAGGCCGCTCACACGCCGCGCGCGGCTCCATTCCCGGAACTCTGCCACCCGGCGAGGGCCACTCGCACCGCGGCCGCGCGTGCACGTAACAAGCCCATCCGGTTGCTGGTGTCCGCCACCACCATGTTCGCGGCCCTGCGGAAACGACGCAACCCGATCACAGTTCGGGCCGTCAGAACCGCGAACAGCACGAACCCGACTGCGACCAGTACGACCACGGGGATATACAACACCTCACCAGGATACTACCCGACCAGCTCACGGCGGCGGGACGCCATCGTCAACGCGTCCCGCGCGCGCCGACGCAGGCGTTGCGCCACCTCGCCCGGCCGCTCCACCACCGCGTCCCCGCCAAGCTCCAGCAGCAGACGCAACAGCCACGCCTCGTCCGCGTAACGCATCCGGACCCGGAGGCTCCCCTGTCCCAACTCCGCGAGTTCCTCACACGAATAATATTCGGACACCCACCGTGCCTGCTGCTCGAGCACCAAATCGACCGTGAGTTGATCCGAACGCGGCGGGAACACCCCTTCCGACACATCGGTCGGCCGAGCCTGGGAGGGAACCACCGCCCGCTCCGGCAGCACCTCGAGCCCATCGATTCGGTCGAGTCGAAACAACCGCACCCCCGCGGCACTGCGACACCAGGCCTCCAGGTACCCGACGGCGTGCACGATCACGATGCGCATCGGGCAGACCGTCCGTTCGGTAATGGCGTCACGGGACGCCGTATAGTAGCGCAACCGGATCACACGTTCCGCATCGAGCGCGCTCCGGACCCGCTCACGCGTGCGGGCCGTATCAGCATCCTCACGGATCGTGTCAGCGATGACGACATCGGAGGGTTGGGAGCCGCCCGCTGCTTCCTCGATCTTGACGATCGCTCGGTGTACGGACTCGACATCGGCGATCCCCGGAGTCTCCCCCAACGCTCGTAGCGCCACCAGCAGAGCTGTCGCCTCCGCATTCGTCAGCCGTAACGGACGCCGCATCCCCGCATCGTGGGTGACCGACACCAGATCACCGTCGAACGACAGATCGATCAGGTCGCCCGGACCGTATCCCGGCAACCCGCACATCCAGAGCAGTTCGAGGTCCTTGCGCAACTGTTTCGGGGTGACGTCGAAATCCGCGGCCGCCGAGCTGATCGAAATCCCCGGTCTGGCCAACAGATACGGCACCAACGAAAGCAACCGCGACATCCGCTCATTCGTGGTACCCACGGCTCACCCCTTTTGCAGCACCCGTTCCAGTCGCGTGCACACCGACTCCGCCAGAGACTCGGGTTCCAGGACGACGACATCCGGTCCGTATCCGGCAATCCATTCCACAACATCCGCGGGCCGGGCGACGTCGAGCCGGACAACCTCCCCAGGGACGTCACCCAGTGCGGCGGCACGTTCCACCGTCACCCACCGACGGACTCCGGCGGCACACCCGTCCGCCAGCCACAATCGCACCGTCACAGCAGAAGACACTTCGGGCGTTTCGCCGTGCCCTGCCACGAACTCGAGCAGGTTCATCCCCACGGGCCGGGCCACTTCCGCCTCCTGCCCGACCTGCCGCACTGCACCCGTGATCCGCGAGAGCCGGAAACACCGGGGGGCGTCCCGCTCCCGATCGTGGCCGACCACATACCAGCGTGCTCGGGAGGACACCACGCCCCATGGTTCGACCAGCCTTGTCCGTTGCTCGGGCGAACCCGCCCGCCGATACTCGAACCGCACGGGCCGACGCTGGCGGACCGCAGCCACCAGCGGAGTGAAACTCGGCTCGGTACGTACACGAGGTTGCACCAACATCTCCGGCTCCCGGTCCACATCAATACCGGCCGCACGCAGTTTGCGGAGTGCGGTCCGAGCCTGTTCCGAGAGCTCGTGGGTGTCCCAGAACCGCGCGGCGAGCCCCACGGCGGTCGCCTCGTCGGGGCTGAGATCGATGTCGCCGAGTTCGTAGTCACGACGCGCGATCCGGTAGCCCGCGGCGGCGTCCACCATCGAGTTGCGGCCGGTCTCCAACGGCACGCCCAGCTCCCGCAACTCGCCCTTGTCGCGCTCGAACATCCGCGCGAAGGACTCGTCGCTGGTCGCTTCGGAGTACCCCGCGACGATCGACCGGATCTCCTCCGCGGTCAGGTAGCGGCGGGTACTCAGCAGCGCGAGCACGAGGTTGACCAGCCGCTCGGCCCGTGCAATTGACACAACATCAGGATACTGTGCCCAGCTCCCGGGACACTGTGCCCCGCAGTACGACATGCCCCAGGAACGCGGTGACGAATGCGCAGCCGACCAAGCCTGCCGAGCCGAACAGTCCCAGACTGGCAGAAGCCGGGAACGTCCCCGACGTGGCGAGACTACTGAAGAACAGCGATGCCGCCACGGCGATCCCCAGCGCCGACCCGACCCGTTGCGACGTCTGTAACACGGCCGCAGCCGAACCGGCCTGTCCCGTGGGAACCTGCGCGAACGTCAACGTCTGGTTCGGTCCGATCACCACACCGCTACCCAGTCCGGCGAGCAGCAGCGGCCCGAGGATGACCAACCACACCACGCTGTCGCTCTGGTACCGGATCAGCAGGGCGGTCGCCGCCAGACCGAGTGTCACCGACAACAGACCGAGCACGATCATGGCGCGTCCGAAGCGGTGCACGACCCGGCCGCCGAGCGCCGAACTCAATGCCGAACCCAGGGCGAACGGTAGTGTCGCCGCACCCGCCGCCAACGCCGAATACCCGAGGCCCTGCTGGAAGTACACGGTCAGCACCAGGAAGATACCGGTGAATCCCGCGAAGTAGCTGAATCCGATCGTCACTCCCACCGCGTAGGAGCGGGCGCGCAACAACGACAGGTCGACAACCGGTTCCCGCCCACGCCGTCGATACCGCCGCTCCCAATCGACGAACGCCGCCAGCAGCAACGCCCCGACGATCAACAGGTACCAGTGCATCGTCCCCGACTGTTCCTCGGCTTCGATCAACGGCAGCATGATCGCGCCGATTCCCAGTCCGAGCAGCACCACGCCGACCACATCGAGCCGGTGCCGCTGCGAGACCCCCGGGGTGTGCGGCAGCAGCCGGGCCCCGAACGCCAACGCCAGCAGCCCGACGGGCAGGTTCACATAGAACACCCAGCGCCACCCGGAGGAGAATCCGGCGAGCTGAATCAACACACCGCCCACCAGCGGGCCGATCGCGGTGGACACCCCGATCGCCGCGCTGTAGAAACCGAAGGCCGTGCCCCGTTCCCTGCCGCGGAACAACTGTTGGATCATCGCGATGACCTGGGGATTGAGAATGCCGCCCGCCATGCCCTGCAGCAGTCGGAACACCACCAACCAGGTCGCGGATTGTGCGAACCCGCACAACAGGCTGACCACGGTGAACGCGGCCAGCCCGAACAGGAACATCTGTTTGCGCCCGAGATTGTCACCGAGCTTTCCGGCGGGGACCAACGCCAGCCCGAACATCAGGGCATAACCCGACACCACCCAGGACAACTGGCCCGAGGAGGCGCCCAGGCCCGCTTCCATCGACGGCAGCGCGACGTTGACGATGCTGACGTCGAGCAGGGTCATGAACCCCGCCAACAGACACACCGTCAACGCGCGCCATCGTCCCGGGGCATTCCCCTCAGCAGTCGTGCTCGTCGTCACTGCGGGGCAACCCCGTCCACCGGTAACGCCATGGCACCAACAATATGGGTAGCACCGGCAGCACCCGCATGCGGGAGTGCACCGTTGTGCGCCTCGGGGTGCTGTTACGCCTACAGTGAGTTGATCAGTCGTTCCACACGCTCGTCCACGGCGCGGAACGGGTCCTTGCACAACACCGTGCGCTGCGCCTGATCATTGAGCTTGAGATGCACCCAGTCCACGGTGAAGTCTCGGCCCGCCTCCTGCGCGGCGGCGATGAAGTCGCCACGCAGTTTGGCTCGCGTCGTCTGCGGCGGACTGTCCTTGGCCAACTCCACCTCACCGTCGTCGGTGACCCGCTGGATGAGTCCCTTGCGTTGCAGCACGTCGAAGATTCCCCTTCCACGACGGATGTCGTGATAGGCGAGATCGAGTTGCGCCACCCGCGGGTTGGCCAGATCGAAACCGTGTCGCTCGCTGTAGCGTTCGATCAGTCGGTACTTGATCGCCCAGTCGATCTCGGTGTCGATGCCGCTGTAATCCTGCTGCTCCACAGCATCCAGCGCACGACCCCACAGATCGATCACCCACTGCGCCGTGGGACCGGAGTCGTTGGCTCGCACGTATTCGACGGCACGTTCGTAGTACTCGCGCTGAATCTCCAGCGCCGACGCCTCCCTACCGCCGGCCAACCGAATCCGCCTGCGGCCGGTGAGATCATGGCTGATCTCCCGGATAGCGCGGATCGGGTTGTCCAAGGCGAAGTCCTTGAACTGCACTCCGTGCTCGACCATCTCCAGCACGAGATTCGCCGCGCCGACCTTGAGCAGTGTCGTCGTCTCGGCCATGTTCGAGTCCCCGACGATGACGTGCAACCTGCGGTAGCGTTCCGCGTCGGCATGCGGCTCGTCGCGAGTGTTGATGATCGGACGGGAACGTGTGGTGGCGCTGGAAACACCCTCCCAGATGTGTTCGGCCCGTTGCGACAGACAGTACACCGCGCCGCGCGGCGTCTGCAGTACCTTCCCCGCACCGGCGATGAGCTGCCGCGTCACCAGGAACGGCAGCAGCACGTCCGCGACCCGGGAGAACTCACCAGATCGTGTGACCAGATAGTTCTCGTGACAGCCGTACGAGTTCCCCGCCGAATCCGTGTTGTTCTTGAACAGGAAGATGTCGCCGCCGATACCCTCTTCCTCCAGCCGCCGTTCGGCGTCGACCAGCAGGTCCTCCAGAAGCCGTTCGCCTGCCTTGTCATGTGTGACGAGCTGGGTGAGGTCGTCACACTCCGCCGTGGCGTATTCCGGGTGTGACCCGACATCGAGGTACAGCCGTGAACCATTCGAAAGGAACACGTTGGACGAGCGGCCCCAGGAGACCACCCGTCGGAACAGGTACCGGGCCACCTCGTCCGGGGAGAGCCGTCGTTGACCGTGAAAGGTACATGTGACACCGAATTCCGTTTCGATGCCGAAAATCCGCCGATGCATATCCCAAGGATAGGCGTTCCGTCGCGACTCACAGTGTGTCGTAGATCTCCGACACACCATCGATTCGATCAGCGGGCGAACGCAGTACCCACGCGGTAGGGGTGGTTCGGCGCCGTCACGGCGCCGAACCACCCCGTTCACCTGCTCCTCAGGGGGTCACTCACTCCGCGGTGTTCTGCTCACCGCCGGAAGTCTCCGCAGCACCGGACTCCTGCTCCTCGGATCGACCGGACGCGGGGAGCAGCGCGTCCAGTGCCGCGCCGCTGATGCGTCGGAACGTACGTCCTGGCCGGTCACGATCCAGGACGGCCACCTCCAGTTTGCCGGAGTCGAGAGTGTCATTGCCGTTGCCGGACTTGCTTGTACCGGATCCACTCGTGGAACTCCCCGACGCCGCCTGTGGGGCCTGCAGAGCGTCGACGGCCTTGCCCAGGGCCGCGCCGAGTTCCATGTCCTCCTCGAAGGTTTCCTTCAGCTGGGCACTGACATTCTCGGACTGTCCGCCCATCGCCACGAACCTCGGCTCGTCGACGATCGAACCGTCATAGGTCAACCGGTACAGCCAGTCATCCTCGGTGCTGGTTCCCACTTCAGCGACACAGATCTCCACCTCGAACGGCTTGACCTGTTCCGTGAAAATACCGCCGAGAGTCTGCGCGAACACGTTCGCCAGTTGGCGGGCCGAAACATCCCGGGGATCGTAGGCGTATCCCTGAAGGTCGACATGCCGGATTCCACCACGTCGCAGACTCTCGTACTCGCTGTAGCGTCCCGCGGCGGCGAACCCGATCCTGTTGTAGATCTCGGAGACCTTGTGCAACGTGGTGGAGGGATTCTCCGCCACGAACAACACGCCGCCACGGTACTTCAGCGCGACCACGCTCTTCCCTCTGGCGATCCCCTTCCGTGCGAGCTCGGAACGCTCGCGCATCAACTGCTCTGGTGAGGCGTACAGCGGCATGCTCACTGTATTGGCTCCGCTCTGCTGATCAGTGGTTCGGTCATTGTCAGGATTCGATCGTGTTGGTCACGGACCGTCTTCGGGGGCCGATCCTCGGCGCCGGTGGCCGGTCAGCCGAGCTGGCCGGAACGTTCGGTGCGTTCACGTACGAGAGTCTCGGCGATCTCCGCGGTGCGTTCCTCGGGAACGGCAACCGCACCGTTCTCGGCGGTTATCGTCACCACTGTCGGGAATATTCGCCGCACCATGTCCGGCCCGCCGGTAGCCGTGTCGTCGTCCGCGGCATCGTAGAGCGCCTCCACCGCCGCGCGCACCGCGGCATCGGCCCCGGCATTCGGATTGTGCAGCTTCTTCAATGCACTGCTGGCGAACACGGACCCGGAACCAATGGCGTGGTAACCGGCATGCTCCTCGTAGCGCCCGCCGGTCACGTCGAACGACACGATCCGCCCCCCACGCTGGGGGTCCTTGGCGTGGATGTCGTACCCGACGAACAACGGTACGGCGGCGAGTCCGGCCATCGCGGCCTCCAGGTTGCCCTTCACCATGGTGGCCAACTTGTTGGTTTTGCCGTCCAGGGACAGCGCGACACCCTCGATCTTCTCGTAGTGCGCCAACTCCACTGTGTAGAGACGTACCAGTTCCAGGGCGATACCCGCGGTACCCGCGATCCCGACAGCCGAATACTCGTCAGTAACGTGCACCTTCTGCAGATCCCGCGACGCGACCAGATTGCCACTGGTGGCCCGCCGGTCGCCGGCGATGAGTACACCGCCGTCGAACGTCGCCGCAACGATCGTCGTACCGTGCGGGGCCTCGAGATGCGCCGGAACCTGCCCGCTCTCCCGGCGACTGGGCAACAACTCGGGCGCCTGTTTCCCCAGGAAATCAGTGAACGACGACGACGTCGCCGACAGATGAGCGCTGCCGAGCGCCGAGCCCGCGGGATCGGGAGTGTTGTTCATGCCTGTTCGTGTCTTCCCATCTGCTCGAACGGTATGGCGGTGGTTTTCAGCAACACGGGACGCCGGCAACCGGCGTCCCGTGGCGAAGAAGGGTCACTGACCGCCCTTCTGCACGTATGCCCGGACGAAATCCTCTGCGTTCTCCTCAAGCACGTCGTCTATTTCATCGAGCATCGTGTCGACGTCCTCACCCATCTGCTCCCGACGTTCCTGGCCGGCAGGAGCGTCCTGCTCGGTGTCTTCCTCGTCGCCGCCGCCATGCCGCTCGACTTTTTCCTGTGCCATGATCGCCTCCCATGGTGGGTGTGCTACCCCCACCGTACCTAGAACAAGGGGTTTCTGGAGACCGTGCTCACGACACGGTACCGGTCAGGGCCTCCACCAGCTCCTCCGCCGTCGCGCAGTCGTCCAGCAACTTGCCCACGTGCGCCCTCGTACCGCGCAACGGTTCCAGGGTGGGGATACGCACCAAGGAGTCCCGGCCCACATCGAAAATCACCGAGTCCCAGGAAGCCGCCGCGATCGAGTCCGTGTACTTCTCCAACGCACGTCCACGGAAGTACGCGCGAGTGTCCTCGGGAGGCGTCGTCACCGCCTCCTGAACCTCGTCCTCGCTGACCAGACGCTTCATCGAGCCACGGCTGACGAGCCGGTTGTACAGTCCCTTACCCATTCGGACATCGGAGTACTGCAGATCAACCATGTGCAACCGTGGAGCGGCCCAGCCGAGCTGGTCACGCTCACGGTATCCCTCCAGCAACCGCAGTTTCGCAGGCCAGTCCAGTCGATCGGCGCACTCGGCCGGGTCCCGCGACAGCGCATCCAGGATCTCTCCCCAGAGCCGTAACACCTCCTTCGAGGTCTCGTCGGCGCCGACCCGTTCCAGGTACTCGGCAGCCTTCTCCTGGTAGGCGTACTGCAGATCGAGCCCCGTGTACTTGCGCCCGTTCGCCATCTCCACCGTGGTACGCAACGTCGGATCGTGGCTGATCTGGTGCACCGCCCGTACCGGATCTGCGAGTTTGAGCTCGTCGAACCGGACACCCGCCTCGATCATGTCCAGCACCAGCGCGGTGGTCCCGAGCTTGAGGTACGTGGCGTACTCGGCGAGGTTGGCGTCCCCGAGGATGACGTGCAGCCTCCGGTACTTGTCGGCATCAGCGTGCGGCTCGTCGCGGGTGTTGATGATGCCGCGTTTGAGAGTGGTCTCCAGCCCCACCTCGACCTCGATGTAATCGGCACGCTGCGAGAGCTGGTACCCGGGTTCCTCCCCCTGGGTGCCGATGCCGACCCGGCCCGCACCCGTGATCACCTGACGCGAGACAAAAAACGGCGTCAACCCCCCGATGACCGAGGTGAAGGGGGTTTCCCGTAAACACAGGTAGTTCTCGTGGGAGCCGTAGCTGGCACCCTTCCCGTCGATGTTGTTCTTGTACAACTGCATCTGGGGTTCGCCGGGCACCGTCGCGGCCTTAAATACGGCCTCCTCCATCACCCGTTCACCGGCCTTGTCCCAGATGACCCCGTCACGGGGGTTGGTCAGTTCCGGCGCCGAGTACTCGGGGTGAGCGTGGTCCACGTACAGGCGCGCACCGTTGGTGAGGATCACGTTCGCGGCACCGAGGTCGTCCGCGTCGGGATCCTGTGTGGAACTCACGTTCTCGCTCATGTCGAATCCCCTGGCGTCCCGTAACGGCGACTCGACCTCGTAATCCCAACGCGCCCGACGCGCCCGTGGAATGTCCGCGGACGCCGCGTAGGCCAACACCACCTGCGTCGAGGTCAATACCGGGTTCGCCGTGGGGTCTCCCGGGACGGCGATACCGTACTCGACCTCGGTTCCCATGATCCGCCTCATACCACCAGCCTACGGGTCAACTGTGCGCCGCGGGCGCCGCAGGTCCGGTGCGCAGTCCCGACCCGCACAATGACACCATCATGTCGACAACGCCGAGCCGTCACCACACGCTGTTGATCGCCGAACTGCGCGCGGCGGGATGTGTGTTCGCCGAGGAGGAGGCACGGTTACTGTACGAATCCGCCGGAAACGCCGCTGAACTGACCGTCATGCTGAATCAACGCTGCCAGGGCACCCCGCTCGAACACGTCATCGGCAGCGTGCGGTTCGCCGGGTCGCGGGTGCACGTCGACTCCGGAGTGTTCGTGCCGCGCGCTCGCAGCGAAGCACTCGTGCGGCGTGTCGTGCACCACCCGGGGCACGACGGCGCTCCCACCGACGACGGCGCTCCCACCGTGATCGAACTGTGCTGCGGGACCGGCGCGGTCGCACTGGCCGTGTCACGCTCTCTCCCGGTGAGGGAACTGCACGCTGCGGATCTGGATCCGAGGGCCGTGCAGTGTGCCCGCCGCAACCTCGCGGGCGTGGCGACCGTCCACCAGGGTGACCTGTTCGCCGCGTTGCCGGCCCGGTTGGCCGGGCGGGTCAACACCGTGGTCGTCAACGCGCCGTATGTACCGACCGCGGACATCGACTTCATGCCGCGGGACGCCCGGCTGCACGAACCCCGCACGGCACTGGACGGCGGTGCCGACGGGCTCGACCTGCACCGTCGGCTCGCCGCCGAGGCGCCCTCCTGGTTGGCGCCCGGTGGCAGCCTGTTCCTCGAGATCGACGCCGGTCAGGTGCCGTTGACACACGACATACTGACCACGAACGGTATGCAGGTCGACATCGAACACTCGCCCGGGTTCGACGCCACCGTCGCCATCGGCACAATCGCCAGAAGGGACACCGATGTCACCGAGTTCCGCTGACGAGCTCGTCGCACGCTACGACGCATCCGGTGCCGAGATCGGCAGTGCCCTACGGACCGACGTTCGCGCGCAGGGACTCTGGCATGCCGCCGCCGTTGTACTGGTGCGTTCCACGGACGGTTCGCAGGCCTACGTGCACCTACGGACCGCGGACAAGGACGTCTTCCCCGGGTTGCACGACTGCTGGGCGGGCGGAGTGGTCGCTGCCGGCGAAACCCCGGCACAGTGCGCTCGTCGTGAACTCGCCGAGGAACTCGGCATCATCGACGTCACACCGCGACCGTTGTTCACACTGGTCTACGACCAACCGCCGCAGCGCTGCCACAACTTCACTTTCGAGGTCCACAGCGACGGGCCCGTGCGACCACAACCGGAGGAGATCGTCAGCGGCGGGTGGATGCCCATGGACGAGCTGCGGGACTGGGCGAACGATCCGACAAGCCCGCTCGTCCCGGACGGCAGATACACGATCCAGGAGTGGTTCCGCCGCTACGGTTGATCACCGTCCGCGGCGCGGGAACGGAGGATCTCCAACCACTGACCACTGTCCAACGCCTGACGGTGCAGTTTCTCCAACCGTGCCGCGGGAGCCCGGACGTACCCCTTGCCGAACGCGGGCGCGAGTTGCCGCAGACTCACACCCTGTTCCCGCGCGGCCAGCAACAACCAGTCGGAGGCGTCGGCACAGGCCTCCGAGGCCCGACGCAGCTCGCTGAGCAGCTCGACGAGCGTGTCCGTGGGCGGTTCCTCGGTGCGTAATCGGGATGCGGTCTCCTCGAGCCAGGCGAGGACGTGTTCGGCGTCCGCGGGAGCCCGCAACGGTTCTTGCTGATCATCACTCATCACGTGACGAGTATAGGACGTTATACGAATCGTGTCGCGCTGTGTTGCCCCACGCGCCTGCGGCGTGGCGCCCCGAGACAACGGGGCACCACGCCGCAGGCCGTGTCACGCAGCTACAGATACTGGCCCGTGTTCGTCGCCGTGTCGATGGCGCGTCCGGAGTCCTGATTCTTGCCGGTCACCAGGGTACGGATGTACACGATCCGCTCGCCCTTCTTGCCCGAGATCCGTGCCCAGTCGTCCGGGTTCGTCGTATTGGGCAGGTCCTCGTTCTCGGCGAACTCGTCCACGATCGCGTCGAGCAGGTGTTGCACCCGCAACCCGGGCTGATTCGTTTCCAACACCGACTTGATCGCGGCCTTCTTCGAGCGGTCCACGATGTTCTGGATCATCGCCCCGGAGTTGAAGTCCCGGAAGTACAGCACCTCCTTGTCCCCGTTGGCGTAGGTCACCTCGAGGAAACGGTTCTCGTCGCTCTCCTCGTACATCCGCTCCACGGTGTGCTGGATCATCGCGTCGATCGTGGCCTGTGAATCGTCCGCGAACTCCTCGAGATCGTCCGGGTGGATCGGCAGATCCCTCGTGATGTACTTCGAGAAGATGTCCTTGGCGGCCTCGGCATCGGGCCGCTCAATCTTGATCTTCACGTCCAGCCTGCCCGGCCGCAGAATCGCGGGGTCGATCATGTCCTCGCGGTTGGAGGCACCGATGACGATGACGTTCTCCATACCCTCGACACCGTCGATCTCCGCGAGTACCTGCGGCACGACCGTGGTCTCCACATCGGAAGAGACGCCACTGCCACGGGTGCGGAAAATCGAGTCCATCTCGTCGAAGAACACGATCACCGGCGTCCCTTCCGCTGCCTTTTCTCTGGCCTGCTGGAAGATCATCCGGATGTGCCGTTCCGTCTCACCGACGAACTTGTTCAACAGCTCCGGACCCTTGATGTTGAGGAAATAGGACTTCGCCTCGCTGTGGTCCGGATCGCCACGTTCCTTGGCGATCTGTTTGGCCAACGAGTTGGCCACGGCCTTGGCGATCAACGTCTTGCCGCAACCGGGTGGACCGTACAGCAACACGCCCTTGGGCGGGGCGAGATCGTACTGCCGGTACAACTCGCCGTGCAGGAACGGGAGTTCGACAGCGTCCTTGATCTCCTCGATCTGCCTGCTGAGCCCGCCGATGTCCTCGTAGCCGATGTCCGGAACCTCTTCGAGTTCCAGATCCTCAACCTCGGCCTTGGGGACCTGTTCGTAGGCACAGCCGGCCTTCGAGTCGACCAGCAGCGAATCACCCGCCTTCGGCTCCTGCTCGGCCAGCGGATCGGCCAACCAGACGACCCGTTCCTCGTCCGCGTGACCAACGACCAGTGCCCGCTGCGGACCGTCCTGTTGATCAGGACGGAGTATCTCGCGCAACGCGCACACCTCACCGGAACTCTCGAATCCTCCTGCCTCGACGACCGTCAGTGCCTCGTTCAGCCGCAACGACTGGCCGCGCCGCAGTGATCCGATCTCGACGTTCGGCGACACCGCCACGCGCATCTTCCGACCGGAGGTGAACACGTCGACGGTGCTGTCATCGTAGGCACCGACGAACACGCCGTAACCGCTCGGCGGTTGGGCGAGCTTGTCGACCTCCTCACGCAGCGTCAACAACTGACTGCGTGCCTCCTGCAGCGTCTCCACCAACTTGTTGTTGCGCTCGGTGAGCTGGTTCACCTGCTCCGAGGCCTCAGCAAGTCGCTGTTCCAGTACCGTGTTCTGTCCTGGGGATTCGCTCAGCCTGCTGCGAAGCTGCGCGACTTCTTCTTCGAGTAGCCTGATCTGCCGCTGTTGCTGTGCCGACTGTTGTTCGGACATGTCGCCCCCCTCTGGTGCGTCGGCCTCACTGGTTGCTGACGAGTCGGCCTCCTCGTACCGACGTCCGGGAAGGTCATGGTTCATCCGGGCCACCTCCTCGGAGATACTCTCCTTCCACGGTACCGGCGATCACCGGGTTGAAAAGTCCCGTACCGCTGTACAGGATCGGCGTGTCGGACCGTGCTCAAACTCTTCCCACAGCACCGCCGGGCGCGCAAGCCCGCACCAATGGTCGACACCGGGATGACGGGCCCGCGCCTCGCACGCCCCGAACACCGGTGACGAGACACAGCAGGAGATCGGGATTACGCTACGATCACCCTTCTGGTACCCGTATCGAACCGGGTCGGCCCAGCGCTGCGACAACCGGACGACAACCGGACGACAACCGGACGACACGGAAGGTAACGATGACCTATCCACCGCAACAGCCGGGGCAACCCGGCCCCTATGATCAGCAGCCCTGGGGTGGCTCCCCCGAGCAGCAGTCGCCCGGGTACCCACAACAGCCGCCACCCGGCTACCAGCAGCAACCACCGCCGTACGGCTACCCGCAACAGCACGGTCGGCCCGGTCCCAGCGCCTACGGCGGATTCGGCCAGTACCCCGCGGGACAACCCGACGGGCCACCACCGCCCGGTGGACCACCACCGAGGAAGAAGAACACCGGACTGATCGTCGGGATCGCCATCGCTGCCGTCCTGCTCGTCGGCACCGGCGTCACCATCCCGGTGGTGCTACTCAACAGTGACGACAGCAGCCAGTCCGCGGCGTCCCCGGCATCCGCGGAATCCGCGGAATCCTCGGCGTCAGCGGACCAGAACGCCACGGACAACCCCGACAGCGGCAGCCCCGGGGCCGACTCCGGTTCGGGTCCGGGGACCGACCGTGATCCGGAGTCCGGGTCCCCTTCCTTCCCCGGACCCGACGGCGGCAACAGCCAGCCTGCGGATGACAAGGCAGCCGTCAAACAAGTCACCAGGCAGGCCCTGAACGCGGCCGCGGACCTCGACTTCGACAAAATGAGGTCGCTAGCCTGTGACCCGAGTACGATCCCTGAACCGCCACAGAAGCCGTCCCAGAAACCGGATGTCGAGATCGACATCGGCGAACCAACCATCAACGGGGATCACGCGACCATACCGATCAAGGTGACCGCCTCGGGGCAGGGCGGGACCCAGACGGTGGATAACGACGCTCCACTACGCAAAGAAGACGGCACCTGGTGCTTGGCCCAAGAATCGGGCAACTAACGCGGGCGGAGAGAGGATCCGATGACTTCACCATCGCAACGAGCGCAGGAGTCCGGCAACCCGACGACGGGGCGGAGCAAGCACGGTGTACTCATCGGAACCAGCGTCGCTGCCGTGCTGGTGACCGGCGGCATCACGCTCGCGGCGCTGTTCGGTGGCGGGGACGAGAAACCTGAGCAGGTGTCCGGAGGCGACTCAGCCGACAGGCCGGCCTCACCTCCGCGCCACCAGGAGCTGCCCGATGGCAAGACGACCGCCGACAGCACCGGCAGCACAGCGGAAACCGCAGTCAGACGACTGGCCGAGAAGGCGGTCACCGCCCTCAACGAACGCGATGTCCGATTGGCGGAATCGATCGCGTGTGAGCCGAGTCGTATCGGCGACGACTTCGGATCCCGACTTCCCACCGGCACACACGTGCGGCTGGTGGGTTCGCCCACCATCGACGGCGATCAGGCGAGTGTGTCCACGGAGTTCTCCGGACACGGCACGCCGAGCACAGCGGATATGCCGATACGCCGGAACGGTTCCGGCTGGTGTGTGATCATGCAGGCCAGCACCTGAACACGGGCGGGGTCACCGTGCCGACTCACCCGGTGGTGGGGCGCCGACGAGGCGTCGGTGGAACCACGCCGTCGGCGAGCCTGCGCGTGGTCAGCAGGAACGCGGTGTGGGCCACCATCCGGTGCTCCGGTCGCACCGCCCGCCCCACGGCGTGCCACGGGCGCAGCATCGTCTCCCACGCTTCCGGCTCGGTCCAGCGCTGCTGCTCACGGAGCGCCTCGGTCACCGAGGACAACTGTGTCACCGTGGTGACATACACCACCAGCACTCCTCCGGGAGCGAGACTGTCGACCACGGTCGGCAACATCTCCCACGGCGAGAGCATGTCCAGCACCACCCGGTCGACCTCGCCGCGGTGCCCGGCCATGTCGGCGACGCGCATGGTCCAGTTCGCCGGGGATTCCCCGAAGAACGCGGCAACATTGCGCTGCGCGTAATCCGCGTGGTCGGCACGGGACTCGTACGACACGACACTGCCGCTCGGCCCGACAGCCTGGAGCAGCGAGCAGGTCAGCGCGCCGGACCCAGCGCCCGCCTCGAGCACTCGCGCTCCCGGGTGGATGTCACCCCACATCACGATCTGCGCGGCATCCTTCGGGTAGATCACCTGGGCACCCCGCGGCATCGACAGCACGAAGTCGCTCAACAACGGTCGGAACGCCAGGTACGCGGTACCTCCGGCGGAGGTCACCACCGATCCTTCCGGGCTGCCGATGATGTCGTCGTGCCCAATGACTCCCCGGTGGGTGTGAAACTTCTCGCCCTGCCCGAGAACAATCGTGTGGTGCCGCCCCTTCGGGTCAGTCAGCCGTACCCGGTCACCGGAGCGGAACGGACCTGTTCTGTTCAGCACAACCTCCACAACGCCAGCGCAGCCGGTTCACGACCATGCTGCCACGAAACATTCCCCAGGCGGTCCGTCCGGCCATCGAACCGGCAGGTCAATCCCGGCCGTATTCGCCGAGGGCCGCGTACAGGTCCTGCCGGTGCAACACCGCGGCAGGCTGCCCCTCGCTGTCCACCACCAGGAACTGCCACGATGCCACGTCACGGGTTCGTTCCACGATATCCGATGTCGGCTCCGAATCGAGCACGACCGTCTCGGCGGCGATCGGGTCGGCGGCGAGCTCGGCGGGTGAGGCGGGCGAGTCCCGCGCCAGTCGCTGCCCGAGCTGCGCATCGAACAGTCCCACCGCCACCCCGTTCGCGCGCACCAACACCACGCCGTGACCCGATGCGGCGGTGAGCGCGTCGGACACCGGGACCTCCGCCGGCAACTGCAGCACCGGACGCACAAGATCCGTCAGCGCCACGTCGGCGGGCCAACGACGCCGTTGCTCGGCCGCGAGCTCCCCGGCGGCCCCTGAGACGACGAACCAACCGGTCATCAGACACACCCCGAGTCGGAGCCATCGATCGGGACTGGCCGTGGCGAGACCGAACATCGCCCAGACGAACAACGCGCACGCGACAGCCCCAGCCCCCACGACGGCCACGCGGGTGCCCCACACGCGCCTGCCGGACAGCGCCCACACCCCCGCCCGCAGTATCCTGCCGCCGTCCAGCGGGAGCCCGGGCAGCACATTGAACACACCCACCGCGGCATTGGCGACCGCGCACTCCAACACCAGCACCCAGATGACTCCGCCGGCGGGAGTCGCCAGCAGCAGCAATCCGAACAGTACGGCCAGTACCAGCGACACGGCCGGACCCGCCGCGGCCACTGCCGCCTCGTCCCGCGAGCTGCGCGGGGTCCGAGCGATTTCCGCGAGACCACCCAGCAGATACAACCGCAACCTGCGTACGGGTAGCCGCAGGCGCAATGCCACCAGGCAGTGGCCGAGTTCGTGCGCCAACACCGACATCCCCAACAGGACCGCGAACGCGACCGCCAGCAGCCACGCCGCCGAGGTCGTCACGCCGGCCAGTAGGTCACCGAGGAGTGAGGCATACAACACCACGACGACCAGCGAACCGATCCACCAGGACGGGGCGAGCACGACAGGCACACCGACCAGCCGGAACAACACCAGCCCGCCATGAGCGCTACGACGCTGCGGCACCGCCCGCCCGTTCGCATACTCTCCGTCCACGCAACACAGCATAAGACGCGCCGAGTGGGACCGGGGTGACGTGTCGGAACGGCGGGATAGTGTTCGGGTATGACTCAGTCCGGTAGCGGCCATGCGGTCGATCCCCCTGCCGATGGGCAGCCGCGGCACTCACGCAGACCCGCGCTGTCCCCTTCGCGTGCCGCGGACTTCAAGCAGTGCCCGTTGCTGTACCGTTTCCGCGCTATCGACCGTCTGCCGGAAACACCGACCAAGGCGCAGCTGCGGGGCACACTCGTCCATGCGGTGTTGGAGCAACTCTTCGCACTGCCACGTGCCGAGCGCGTGTTCGACAAGGCCGCCGAGATTCTTCCCCGCGCCTGGCAGGACCTGCGCGCCGCACGCCCGGAGTGGCCCGAACTGTTCGACGACCCGGACCCGGACGGGCCGGAAGTCACCGCCTGGCTCGAATCCGCAACGGAACTCGTCAGGAACTACTTCGGTCTGGAGGACCCCAGCAGACTCGAACCCGACTCCTGTGAGTTACACGTGGAGACCGAGCTGGATTCCGGGCCGTTACTGCGTGGTTACATTGACCGCCTCGACGTGGCGCCCCAGGGTGAACTGCGCGTGGTGGACTACAAGACCGGTTCCGCACCACGCGCCGTGGGCGAGGCAACAGCGATGTTCCAGATGAAGTTCTACGCGGTGATGCTGTGGCGACTGCGGGACGTGGTGCCGAGCCAGCTCAAGCTCATTTACCTCGCGGACGGCCAGGAGCTGACGTACACGCCCGACGAGGCGGAGCTGCGACGTTTCGAACGCACCCTGGAGGCGATCTGGACGGCGATCCAGCGCGCAGGCGAGACAGGCGATTTCCGCCCGAAGCCGAGCAAACTGTGCCATTGGTGTGACCACCAGCAGTACTGCCCCGAATACGGCGGCACTCCCCCGGAGTACCCCGGCTGGCCCGGAAGCCCCGGCCACGCGGACAACGCGACACCCCACACAAACTGACCGGTTCCGATTCCGACGACGCACGAGGAACAGCAGTGAGCGACGCATTCTACCTCCCCCGCGAGCACAACCGTTTCACCCCGACAGCGCACACCACGGGTCCCTGGACGGACGACGCGCAGCACTTCGGGCCGCCATCGGCCCTGTTGGTGCGCGCTCTGGAGAACATCCCCGCAGCGCACGACGCGGTGATCGCACGAGTCACAATCGAGATCCTGGGCCCCGCCCCGCTGCGGGACCTGACCCTGCACTCCCATATCGAACGTCCTGGTCGTTCCGTGGAACTACTCGCCGCAGAGCTCCACAGCGACGAACGGGCGGTCGCCCGTGCGTCGGCCTGGCGGATCGCCAGTTCCGACACCGCCGACGTGGCAGCCGACACCACGGCGCCGCTCCCCGCTGTCGCGGACTGCCCACCGGCCGATTGGCCGAGCGGCTGGGGCGGCGGCTTCCTGAAGGCGATGGAGTGGCGAACGGGCCACGGGGACCTGGCAGAGCCGGGCCCGGCAGCCGTGTGGGCCAGGCAACCACTGCCGCTGGTCGACGGTGAGCAGCCCACCGGTCTGCAACGGTTGTTCGCCCTCGCCGACTGCGGTAACGGAGCGTCCAACCGCCTCGATCCCCGCACGTGGTGGTTCATCAACTCGGAGCTGACCGTGCACCTGCATCGAACACCGACCGGTGAGTGGGTCGGCATCGACGCCGCCACAGCACTCGGCGCACACGGCGTGGGTACCGCGTCCACCACGCTGCACGATACCGACGGACCGGTCGGGCACGGCGCCCAGGCGCTGTTGGTGCGGAGACGATGAGAGCCCACCCGTGGCACGCCCTGCCATGATCTATTAACGTGCGGCCAACAAGACGATCAGGAGCATCATGCGAGTCACCTCGGTGGTCAATCAGAAGGGCGGGGTCGGCAAGACCACGCTCAGCGTCGGCACGGCTGCCGCTCTGGCAGAGTTCGGCCGCAGGGTCCTCCTGATCGACCTCGACCCGCAGGGACACGCCACGACCGAGTTACTCGGCCTGTCCGAAACCGAGCCGACCGCCCCGAGCCTCGCCCGCGCACTGTCCAAGTCGTGGAAGGGTCCGGTGGCGGATCTCGCGGTGTCCCACGAGCACAGCAACGTCGGCACCGGTGGCACATTCGATGTGGTTCCGACCTCTCCGGACATGTTCGATCTGGTCCGGCGACTCGACCAGTTCCGGGTGCCCGGTTGGCAGCTCGCCAGGGTTGTACAGTTCGCCGACTACGACCATGTGATCGTCGACTGCCCGCCGGCGCTGGATGTGCTGACCAACAACGCACTCGCCGCCAGTAACGGCATCCTCGTTCCGGTGCAGCCGGACCGCACGAGCGTGCGCGCGTTGCGACTGCTCCGGGAACAGGTCTCGTACCTGGAGAACGCCATCAACCGTGATCCGATCACCTACTACGGCCTCGTCCCCGGACTGTATCGACGGCCGATCTCCAGCTACGCGCACAACGCACTGCGCGAGCTGCAGGAGTGCGACATTCCGGTGTTGTCCCATCTGCCGCTGGGAGTGGTGATGAACGAGGCGGCAGCCCGCGGCATGCCGGTCACCACCTTCGCGCCGGAGACCGTACAGGCGGCGGCGTTACGACAGATCGCGGCGGCCGTCGACTCCCCGGGAGTGGAATCGGGACAGCCGATCGTTCCGGACGAGCAGGAATTCGTCTACGAGGACTTCATCAGCGATGTGGCGCGTGCCCGTAACGCTCACGACAACGGCGCGCGCCGGAAACTCTACGATCTGCTGCCGAAGCGGCCCCGTCAGACGCGGTGATCTACATCCGGCAAGAACGGATGTCGGAGGCCAGAATCGCCCGGGCACCTGCCGCGGCGAGCTCGTCCATCACGTGGTTGACGGTCCGACGTTTCACCATGGCCCGCACGGCCACCCAGGCCGCATCGGCCAGGGGAGCCACTGTCGGGGACTCCACGCCCGGTGTGATCGCCATCGCCGTCTCCAGGATCTCCCGTGGGCAGTCGTAATCCAGCATCATGTACTGCTGGGCGAACACCACACCGCGCAACCTGGAGGCCAGTTGTGCCTTCGCTCCGGAACCACTCTCCAGGTTGTTGCTGCCGGCACGTTGCAGGAGAACGGCTTCGGACTCGCAGATCGGCTCCCCGAACGGCACCAACCCGTGCTGCTGCAACGTCCGTCCGGACCCGACCACGTCGGCGACCGCGTCGGCCACGCCGAGCTGCACCGAGATCTCGACCGCCCCGTCCAGGCGGATCACTTCCGCCTCGACCCCGTGTCGTGCGAGGTCGTCACGAACCAACCGCGGGTAGGACGTCGCGAGCCGTTTGCCCTGCAGATCGGCCACGGTCCACTCGGCGGCATCCGGCGCGGCATAACGGAAGGTCGAGCCTCCGAAGCCGAGTTCGAGGACCGACTCCACCTCGGCACCCGAGTCCAGCGCGAGGTCGAGTCCCGTGATCCCGAGGGCGAGTTCCCCCGACCCCACGTAGAGGGGGATGTCCTTGGGACGAAGGAAGAAGAACTCCACCTGGTTCCGCGTGTCGAGCACGGTGAGATCGCGTTGTTCACGCCGCTGGCGGTAGCCCGATTCGGTCAACATCTCCGAAGCGGCTGTGGCCAGCGACCCCTTGTTCGGGACAGCGACACGCAGCATCCGAACAGAACCCTCCTGGATTCGAGTAAACTACAGATAGCGGTAGACGTCCGTGGTGGACAAGCCGCGTCCCAGCAACAGCACCTGCACCCGGTACAGCAGCTGCGATACTTCCTCGGCCACGCGCTCGTCGGACTCGTGCTCGGCGGCGATCCACACCTCGCCCGCCTCTTCGAGTACCTTTTTCCCCTGCTCGTGCACCCCGGCGTCCAATGCGGCAACGGTTGCCGACCCCTCGGGACGTTGTTGGGCCCGATCGGTGAGTTCGGTGTACAACTCGTCGAAAGACTTCACGACTAGTGATCCTGTCACCCGGCCACGCGGCACCGGTGTTCGGGGTTGTCGGCGGTCATCGGTCCGCTCGCGCCCGGCGCCACACGTCGGTGAGCACGACGGTGTCGACAGCGAGCAACGACTCCCGCAAGACCATGCCCGCTCGGGGCTCGAGCGGCATGTCGCACGGCACACCGAGAACGGCGGCTCCCGCACCCAATGCCGCGGACACTCCGGGCGGGGAGTCCTCCACTGCCACGCACCGATCCGGGGAGACGCCGCAATGTTCCGCGGCGAGTTCATAGGGACGGGGATCGGGTTTGTTCCGACCATCCACCTCGTCACCACACACCGTGACGTCGAAGTGTTCGTGCCCGATGGTGCGTAACGCCAACTCGGTCAGCGACCGTTCGGTCGAGGTAACCAACGCCGCACACCACCCGGCCGCCCGGGTGGCCAGCAGTGCCTCCCGCGCTCCCGGTCGCCAGGGCAATTCGTCGGAGAACAACGTGGCCGTCCGGGACCTGACCCAGTCCGCCACCCGGTCGAGCGCCTCCGGTGTGACCTCGCGCCCCGCGTTGCGTAACAGGTAAGCCGCAGTGGTTGCCATGTTGGATCCGACAAGCTCACCACGTTGACTCGTGGTCAACTCACTGTCGAGCCACTGGGCCGCTTCGTGCAGGGCGACGTCCCAGAGTCTCTCCGAATCGACGAGCGTCCCGTCCATGTCCCACAACACGGCCGCCGGGTACTCATCGTTGCCAGGTTCAGCCATCCCAGCCAGCTTACGAGGCTACCGGACAGCACGGCGCGAGCGGCGTCCGCCGGGCGGGTATCCTGGATGCGATGCCTGTCAACGCACCCTACGGTTCTTGTGTCGGTCTCCTCGTGGTACGGCGGAATCCCCACCCCGCCCCTCGCGGAGAACGGACATGACCCACGATCACAGTCAGCACGACGGGCCGGTGGCGATCCTGGCTTTCGAGGGCTGGAACGATGCAGGCGACGCTGCCAGCACCGCCGTGGAACACCTGCAACTCAACTGGGACAGCACGTCCCTCGCCGAACTGAATTCCGACGAGTACTACGACTACCAGGTCAGCAGGCCGACGATCCGCCTGGTCGACGGCGTGACTCGTCGGTTGGAATGGCCCGCGACCAGGCTGTCCCATGCCCGGCCCAGTGTGTTGGAGCGCGACGTCATCCTGGTGCAGGGGCCGGAACCGAACCTGCGCTGGCGCGGATTCTGCACCGAACTACTGGAACACATCAAGCAACTCGGCGTGAGCACGGTGGTGACGCTCGGTGCGCTGTTGGCGGACACGGCGCACACCCGGCCGGTACCGGTGACCGGCACGGCATACGACGCCGACGCCGCCAACCGGTTCGGATTGGCCGAAAGCCGTTACGAAGGCCCCACCGGCATCGTGGGGGCACTGCAGGACAGCTGTGTGCAGGAGGGGATCCCCGCGGTGTCCCTGTGGGCCGCGGTACCGCACTACGTCTCCCATCCCCCCTCTCCCAAGGCAACACTCGCGCTGCTGCGAAAGCTCGAGGACGTACTCGACGTGCAGATGCCGGTCGGTACGCTGGCGGAACAGGCATCGCAGTGGGAAAGCACGGTCAGTGAGATGGCCGAGGAGGACGAGGACGTCAGCGAGTACGTGCGGTCCCTCGAGGAGCGCGGCGACGCAGAGATCACCGTCGACGAGCAGAGTGGCGACACGATCGCTGCCGAGTTCGAACGGTATCTCCGCCGCCGTGGACCCGGCCACGGGACCGGCCCGGACGACCCGAGCTCCTGACCCCGCGGCGCGAGTCACAACAACCGACGAACCGGGACGGCACCCTTGGCACGGTGGCGCCATTCCTTCGGGTATCCCACCGACACCTCCTCGAAGCGAACCCCGTCCCGGTATGTCGTGCGTGGAATGTGCAGGTGACCGTACACACTGAGTTCCGCGCCGTAGCGCAGGTGCCAGTCCGTCGTGTCGTCGGTACCGCACCACATGGCGAACTCTGGGTGGCGTAACGGCTCGGTGACGTGGCGGTGCAACGGCCAGTGCGACACGAGGATCGTGCGGCTGCCCGCAGGAAGCGTTGCCAGTCGCTGTTCACTGATCTTGAGGCGGTGCCTACACCAATCGTACCGGCTGGCGTACGGGTCCGGATGCAACATGAACTCGTCGGTACACACCACCCGCGCGGCACGCGCCTGGCGCAGTGCCTCGGCTAGCGTACTGTCCGCCGCGCCAGCACTACGCCAGCTGTAGTCGTAGAGCAGAAACAGCGGAACAATCGTCAGCGGGTACCGCGCGTGCTCCCACACCGGGAACTCGTCCTCCGGGGTATCCACGTCGATCTCTCGGCAACGGCGTACCAGCTCCTCGTACCGTTGCTCTCCACGCAGCTGCACCGGATCGCGGTGTGTCGTCCACAGTTCGTGATTGCCAGGCACCCACACCACCCGGGCGAACCGTTCACGCAGGCGTGCCAGCGTGTCCACCACGACCGACATGCGTTCGGCCACGTCCCCCGCCACCAGGAGCCAGTCGTCCGACGAGTCCCCACGAACCCCGTCCAACAGGTCCTCGTTACCACGATGGGTGATGTGCAGGTCGCTGGTGGCGTAAAGATGGGGCACGGTCTCAGCGTAGCCACGCACGACGGCCCGCTACGTCAACGGGACGCCCAGCAACGCGTCGACGGCGTCGCGCACGCGCGCCGGTGCGTCACTGTCGGTTCCGCCGTCCCGCAGCGTGCGTTCGGCCCAGTCGTCGACGACGCGCAGCGCCGCCGGGGTGTCGAGGTCGTCCGCCAGATGATCGCGGAGCTGTTCGACCACGGGCGCGGCGTCCGGCCCGGATCCCGCCCGCACGGCTTGGCTCCAACGGGCCAACCTGCGCTCGGCCGTGGCATGCAACTCGGAGCTCCAGGACCGATCGTTGCGGTAGTGTCCCGCCAACAACGCGAGGCGTATCACCGCCGGGTCCACCCCCTCGGAGCGGAGTTTCGACACGAACACCAGATTGCCCTGCGATTTGGACATCTTGGCGCCGTCCAGCCCGATCATTCCCGCGTGGGTGTAGTGCTTCGCGAACGGATGCGACCCGCACAGTGCCTCGGCGTGTGCCGCACTGAATTCGTGATGTGGGAACGCCAGGTCACTGCCGCCACCCTGCACGTCGAAACCCAGTCCGAGTTGGTTCAACGCGATGACGCTGCACTCGACGTGCCAACCCGGCCTCCCCGCACCGAGTTCGGACTCCCAACTCGGCTCGCCGGGGCGCGCCATACGCCACAGCAGGGCGTCCATCGGATCGTGCTTGCCGGGGCGGTCGGGGTCACCACCGCGCTCGCCGAACAACGCCGCCATCGTCGCGGTGTCGTAGTTCGACTCGTATCCGAAACGTCCCGTGGCGTTGTGGTCGAAGTACACGTCCGGGTACTGCTCGTCGTCGGCCCGGTAGGCAGCGCCGGAGGCCAGTAGTTTCCGTACCATCTCGACGATCTCGGGGATCGCCTCGACGGCGCCGATGAACTCGTCCGGCGGAATGACCCGCAGCGCCTCCATGTCCTCGCGGAACAGGGCCGTCTCGCGCATCGCCAACACGGCCCAGTCCTCGGAATCGTGTTCCGCACGTTCGAGCAACGGGTCGTCGATATCGGTGACGTTCTGCACATAGTGCACCTCGCGCCCGGCGTCCCGCCAGACACGATTGACGATGTCGAAGGCGACGTAGGTCGCGGCGTGCCCCAGATGCGTCGCATCGTAGGGAGTGATGCCACACACGTACATGGTGGCAGGGTCTCCGACGCCCCCTGGCGCGCTCTCCCGCACCGAGTCGGTGGCGGTGTCGTGCAACCGCAGGGTGCGGCCGGCTCCCGGTAGTCGAGGAACGTCGACTGATGACCAAGTCTGCATACCTCAACCCTAAGTGACAGCAGCCGCGCCTGGACTCGGCACCGTGCTCGCCCCGGACTCCTGGATATCGGGCGCGCTGTGCGGCCGAGGCAGCACACCACGGGTACTACAGGGGTCGCGAATGACCCGGATCCGCACGGGCACGATCACGTCGAACAGGGGCATGCCTGTCGGCGGAGGCACCAGCACAGTCCCGTGAGGGATCCTGCAGTGTGTACGGCAGCGCCCGGTTGCGGGAAGTGTCCACCGGCGATGAACAGGGCCGCGAGTCACTCGGTCGGTCGCCGGCGTGGAGCGCGATGATCACACTGGTGACACGCTCGATCAACGATGGCTCCCTGCCCCCGGGGGGCGACGGCAGCATTGTCATGGTCGGACTGCTCGACGTGGCCACGTCCCTGCGCCGCCCACTCATCGGGTGGAACATGGCCCGTCAGCATGCGGCGCGAACCAGTGATCGCACAGATTCCGGGCACGCGGAAACCAAGGGCCGGAAATCTGGATCCAAGCGACCGCAGCGGAGGTTGAGGGATGGTCCGAGTCACAGTGAGCTGTTGTTGACCATCCCGCCCACCTCTGCACCTCGCACACTGGCCTGCCACATCGGTGGGGCGCCGCCTGTGGGTAGCGAGCCGGTGAAACCGGGTCGTGTGTTCGGGTCAACTGCCGTACTGGATGGCCACTCGGCCGGTGATTTGCCCGTTTTCCATCTCGTTCAAGATCGTGTTGATTTCGTCGAGTCGCCGGGATGCGACTTTCGGGCGGACCTCTCCCCGCGTGTAGAAGTCGATGGACTCCAGTAGATCTTGGCGGGTACCCACGATCGAGCCGCGGATAGTCAGGCCTCTGAGAACAATGTCGAAGATCGGAGCGGGAAAGTTTCCGGGTGGCAGCCCGTTGAACACGATGGTCGCCCCCCGCCGTGCCATCCCGATCGCTTGCTCGAAGGCGGATGGATGCACCGCAGTGACCAGCACCCCGTGGGCTCCCCCGGTTTCTTCCTGAACTTGCTGGATCGGATCGACCTGCCCCGCGTTGATCGTGACTTCGGCTCCCAGTTCCCGCGCAAGGCCCAGCTTGTCGCCGGAGACATCAACCGCGGCAACACGCAGACCCATCGCTGTCGCATACTGCACCGCCATGTGGCCCAGACCGCCGATGCCGACAATGACCATCCATTGGCCCGGCCGGGTCTCGGATACTTTCAAGCCCCGATACACGGTGACGCCGGCGCACAACACCGGCGCCACCTCCACCGGGTCCGTGCCCTGCGGCAGTTTCGCGGCGAACCGTGCATCGACCAGCATGTACTGGCCGAACGAGCCATCCACGGTGTAGCCACCGTTCACCTGATGCTCGCACAACGCCTCGCGACCGGTCCGGCAGTACTCGCAGTCCCCACAGGCCGTCCACAACCAGGCATTACCCACCAAATCCCCGACAGCGACATCCTCGACATCGTCACCGACCGCTATGACTTCCCCAACCCCTTCGTGTCCGGGCACAAAGGGGGGCGACGGTTTGACCGGCCAGTCGCCTGCGGAGGCATGCAAATCGGTATGGCACACGCCCAAGGCAAAGACTTTGACCAACGCCTGTCCACGGCGCGGTTGGGGTGTGCGGCGTTGCTCCACACTCAGCGTGTCACCGAACTGGTGAACAACAGCGGCCGTCATGGTCGAGGGTACGGATTCCGACACGTCAGCCTCCAAGCCGGAGTAAACAGATCGCAACACGACGCACACCGTGTGTATTCCGACTCCAACCGAGAAGGTTCTCCCCGGCAGTCGCAAACAGCTCCAACGCCGCTCTGCGACACTCCGACACGTGGGGCCCATGGCCGGACATCCGGCACCGTTGTCCCGCTCGGTCGTTGCGTCCGCGCAGCTCGTCGGCGAGATCGGCCAGGTTCCGGCGCTGTTCGGCCCACGGACCGTCCTGACACGCGGCCGGCCTGACTATGTTCGTCTTCGGCGTCGCGCTGCAGAGCCTCGGTCAGCGGCGCGAATCATGACCCGCGCGCCATTGAACGGATCCCGCGCGCAGCAGGCGTGCACTCCCCCTGGCCTGGAGTGCCCACCTCCCGAGCCGCTAAACTCGGCAGGCGTGTCCTGTGCAAGCGCAACCCTGGCCGTATGGTGCTCAGCCTGGTTACACGGCGCTGCCGCCTCGGACGACGTGCTGGATTCACTGCACAATTGGGCCACGGAACACGAGTTCCGAGCTGGTGATACCCGCACCGGCACGATCCTCGGGCTGTCAGAGGAGTCCCCCGGAAGCACTCCGGCAGAATTCCTGGCCCTACTACGTGGGTTCGGCGCGAGCACAGCCTGGCTGGTGCTGCCGGTCCCGGGAGACGTCCGCGGCCTCGGCGACCACACCGGAATGCGCAAGGCCGCGTTACGCGCAGGCGAAGCCGCCGTGTTCCCGGGGATCGCGACGGGCGCTCTCGGGGTGGTGTATGAGCACATCGCCGAAGGACTCGCCCGGTGGACTGTGTTCGACTTCCCGGCCCCCGTGGCGCCGGAGCCCACTGGGCTCGGTGAGGCAGAGCAACTCCTCGACGACACGTTACGCGAGAGCGCGGCAACCCTACAGCAGCTCGGCATCGGTGGACACCGTCCGAGCGCGCACGACGAATTCGCCAGAAGAGTCCGTGCCCGCCCACACACCGACTGGCCCCGTGGCATGCCGCAGCGAGCGCTGCGGGTGATGCAGCGGGCCGAGGAGATTTCGGAGATCCTCGCACTGGCACTCGGCGTGGACGAGCCGGGTGGCACCCATTCCGCGTCCGCCGCGAGCAACCGAACCGCAGCGCTACGTCCCTTGACGGCAGCGGTCCGTGACGCTCGCCGCGCGGCCACGGACGAGGCGGTACGCAGCCTGAGTCGCCGGCACCGGGCCAGCTCGTAGCGGACCAGTGCCAACCCGATCGATACCTCCTCGAGGTCGGTCACATCTCGGCTTCAGCCACCACGACCCGGCGGTTCGCAACATCCCACAGCGCAGGGCGCGCCGTCCCTGGTGCATCCGGCCTGCGGGAAATCCGACAGTTTCCGTGTCGTGGCACCCGCGACGTGTTCACCGACGAGTTCCACGACGAGTTCCGCGAATCGTGGATCACCATTCGGTGTGGCGGCACGCGCGAACCCCATTCCGTGTTCCCCAGCGCGTTCAGCAGCCTCGTTGTCGAGATCCCAGATGACCTCAAGATGATCGGACACGAATCCGATGGGACACACCACGACGTCGGTGACGCCGTCCGCGTGCAGCGAGTCGATGTGGTCGACAATGTCCGGTTCCAGCCAGGGCACCTGGCCCGATCCGGAACGCGACTGCCAGACGACATCGTAATCACCCAGCCCGGCACGTTCCGCGACGAGCCGCGAGGCCTCGAACACCTGCCGCGAGTAGCGCTCACCACCCGAGCCGGGAGGCCCGGACGCATGGTCGGCGACGGTCGGAATGGAGTGGGCCACGAACACGGTTCGGGCATGCGCCCTGTTCAACTCGCCGTGTGCCTGACGCACCGCGGCTGCGAATGCCTCGACGAACAACGGGTGGTCGAAGAACTGCCGCAGTTTCGTCAGCCGTGGCGCCTCGTCCCCCACCGCAGCCCGGGCACGGGCGATGTCCTCGTCATACTGTCGGCACGCGGAGTAGCCACCGTAGGCACTCGTCGGAAACACCAGCGCAGCGGAAACGCCGTCCGAGGCCATCCGGCCGAGCGTGTCCTCCACCATGGGGTGCCAGTTGCGGTTCCCGAAGTACACGGGCAGGTCGAGTCCGCTGCCGGCGAATTCTCGCTCCACCGCAGCGATCGCCTGCCGGTTGAGTTCGTTGATCGGCGAGACACCATCGAAGTGGTGATAGTGCTCGGCGACCTCCGCGAGTCGCTCCGGCGGAACTCCCCGCCCCCGCGTCACGTTCTCCAGGAACGGCATCACGTCATCCGGCCCCTCGGGGCCACCGAAGGACAACCACAACAGCGCATCGTAACTCACGGCGACCATCATCCCGTTGTGGTCGAGCACACACACAACCGCCCTGGTCGAAACCGCCCCCGCACAACAACCGAGTCAGCTATCCTGCCCCGCATACGGTATGCCGCGCACGCTCCGGCACTCTGATCGAGGAGGCGACACCGCACGCGGCAGGCTGCGACGGCAGGACGGCAGGACAGCACGGTGACGGCATCACCCGGTCAACGGAGGGAGGACCTCGTCCGATTGACAGACGACGCACAGTTCCAGGACGCGTTCGCCGAACTGGGCCGCTTGGTGCACGCCGGAGACAGTCACGCCGCCAGCGAGCTGGCCGCCGAGATCGCCGACCATGCCGACGACCCCAGCGTGGTCGCCAGCGCTCTCGCGCTCCAGATCGGCCAGCTCCACAACGCCGGGAAGACGCGGGAGTGTCCACACCTGTTGGACCAGGCGTTCGCCATGGCGACCGAAGCAGGCGACCATTCGTTGTTGGCAACACTGTATGCACTGGCAGCGAGCCTCGCCACCGAGGAATCGTTCGAACGATGTGTCCGTTATCTCGTCTCCGGACACCGCGAACTCGACCGCGTGCAACGACCGAACCAGCACACCACCCAGGCGGCGCGTGACCTCGCCGTCGCCTACTCCTACGCCGGTTTCCACAGTGAGGCGGTGGCACTCGCGGAACGTGCCTACGAATACGGTGAACGACTGGAACTGCCCAACGGTGACCACGCGCTACCCGAGATCGGTGTCCGCTACGCCGTCTGTATGGACCAACGCGGCGACACGGCGACGGCCGTCGAGCTGCTCCATGACGTCCTCACCAGCTGGCGGCAACGCGTGTGGTTGGCCGAACTGTGGTCGGTGGAGCTCTACTACTACTGTTACGCGGCCGCACGGCTGCGGGTGCTGGGCCGGTCGAGCCCGGAAACCGCCGTCCGCGTGCCCGCGGGAGTGGGTGGCTGGGAGGCGAGCGATCTCCAGGTGTTGACCGAAGCGTGCGGCGCGATCACCGACGACCGCCCCCAGGACGCCCTCGCATTGTTGGCCGGGCGTGAGTTCAGCACCTACACCCTCGGTCCCGCCGAGGTCCCACGGCTACGCGCACTCGCCCACCAGGCGGCCGGCGAGATCACCACCGCGTGGTCCTGCGATCGCGAGGCCGCCCGGTTGAGCTGTGAAACGATCGCCCCGGTAGCCACACGGCTGCTCGAGTCCACCAAGACCCAGCTTGATCACGAGGTGCTGCGGCACACGGTGGAACGGTACGCGCGTGAGGCGCTGACCGACCCGTTGACCGGTCTGCCGAACAGACGCCACTGTGAACGCTGGGTAGACGAACTCGACGAACTGGCCGTCCCCGCTGTCGTCGGAGTGCTCGACCTCGACGACTTCCATACCGTGAACAGCGTCCACGGACATCTCGGTGGGGATCTCGTGCTGCAACGCGTGGCTGCCACGCTGGCACGCACGGTACGCGGTGACGACTTCGTCGCACGTTACGGCGGAGACGAGTTCGTCGTGGTCCTGCCCCGGATCGAACTGCACGATGCCGCGGACATCGGTCACCGGCTCAGCGGAGCCATCGCGGGCGAGGACTGGGACGCGATCGTGCCGGGGACCCCGATCTCGGTCACTCTCGGGTGGGCCGCGCTGGCCCCTGGCACGGATCTCACCAGTGCTCTCGACCGCGCCGACCACCAGATGCTGCGCAGCAAAACGACCGAGCGTACCACCACGCACCGTGGGCGGGAGGACTTCCCGCGCCGGTAACGAGCCGTACACCACTGTGCAGCGGCGGAGCGTTCCGGTGAGTCACTGGCCGATGGCGTGAACTCCGCCGTCCGCCCAGATCATGGATCCGGTGGTTGCCGGGAGCCAGTCGGACAGCACCGCACAGACGGTCTTGGCAACCGGAGTCGGATCCTCCGGGTCCCAACCGAGTGGGGCGCGCTCCCCCCAACTGCTCTCCAGCACGTCGAACCCCGGAATCGACTTCGCCGCCATCGTGCGCATCGGTCCCGCGCTGACCAGGTTGACCCGGACACCGCGTGGCCCCATGTCGCGCGCGAGGTAGCGGTTCACCGACTCCAGCGCGGCCTTCGCCACTCCCATCCAGTTGTATGCGGGCCACGCGACCCGTGCGTCGAAGTCCATGCCGACGATCGACGCGTTCGCGCTCAGCAAGGGCAGTACCGCAGCGGTCAGCGCCTTGAACGAGTACGCGGACACCTCGAATGCGTTATCGGTATCGGCCTGTGGCGCGTCCAGGAACGGCTCCCCCAGGCAGGACGGAGGTGCGTACGCGATCGAGTGCAATACTCCGTCCGCCCGGTCGACGTGTTCGCCCACCCGTTCGGCGAGTGAGTCCAGGTGCTCGTTGTTCTGCACATCGAGTTCGACAACGGGCGCCTCGACAGGTAGCCGCTTCGCGATGCGCTCCACCAGCGACAGTCGGCCGAACCCGGTGAGCACCACGTACGCACCCTGTTCCTGCGCGACCTTGGCCGCGTGGAACGCCATGGACCCCTCGGTGATAACACCCGTGATCAGCAGTCGTTTGCCTTCGAGCAGTCCGGACACCGCTCCTCCAGTTCTTCTCACTGTTGTTGTCGCTATGAGTGTGTGCGCCGGAGTGGCGCGGCACGGATAGCAGGGCTGACGGTCCCTCGACCGCTCGGCAGGACGCTCGGCAGGGCGGTCGGCAGGGCTGTCACTGTCCCATACCGAGGCCCCCGTCCACGGGCAACACGGCACCGTTGACGTAGCCGGCTTCCTCAGAGGCCAGGAACGCCACCGCGGCCGCTACCTCGCGGGGTTCGGCGTAGCGTCCGGCCGGGATCTGGCCGAGTATCTGTTCCTGTCGCTGCGCATCGACCTGCTCGGTCATCTCTGTGGCCACGAAACCGGGTGTGACGACATTGGCCGTGATGTTGCGGGATCCGAGTTCCCTGGTCAACGACCGTGCCATACCCACGAGCCCGGCCTTACTGGCCGCGTAGTTGACCTGGCCGGGAGAGCCCGTGTAACCGACCACGGAGGAGATGAACACGAACCGGCCCCATTTGGCCCGCAGCATGCCACGTGTCGCTCGTTTCGCCACCCGGTAGGCGCCGGTCAGGTTCGCGTCGACGACATCGGTGAACTGCTCCTCGGACATCCGCATCAACAGGGTGTCCTCGGTGATTCCCGCGTTCGCCACGACCACCTCGACCGGCCCCTGTTGCTGTTCCACTTCCGTGAACGCCGCATCGATCGACTCCGTGTCGGTGACATCCGCGCGGACCCCCAGCAGCCCCTCCGGGGCACCGGAACCGCGATGGGTGACCGCTACCTGATGCCCCCGCGCGGACAGGTCCCGCGCGATCGCGAGACCGATACCACGGTTACCTCCCGTAACCAGAACGGAGCGTCCCACGCAATACTCCTCTTCGACGAGCTCTCGTACTGTCCGTATCGCGTTGCAAAGGTTATCGGGCCTTCGTCACCGGCACGCAGGCCGGTCGTCACCACGAGGCGGCGACGTGATGGGATCACGAACGTGTTCCGGATTCTGTTCTATCGGCCGGAGATCCCCGGTAATACCGGCAATGCCATTCGGCTCTGCGCCAATACCGGCTGCGAGCTGCATCTCGTCGAACCACTCGGGTTCAATTTCGATTCGGCCCACCTCCGCCGCGCGGGACTCGACTATCATGATCTGGCGCGCGTGGTCGTGCACCCCGACCTGTCACGAGCGTGGCAGCGGCTGCTTCCGGCGAACGTGTACGCGTTCAGCACCGGAGCGCGACACAGCCACTCGGACGTCCGCTACACCGCGGGAGACGTGTTGTTCTTCGGCCCGGAATCGGTAGGACTGCCGCTTGAGGTCCAGCACGCCACCGAGATCACCGAGCGCGTGCGGCTGCCGATGCTACCGACTTCCCGCTCACTGAACCTGAGCAACTCGACCGCCATCACCGTGTACGAAGCATGGCGACAGCTCGGGTACCCGGGAGCCACCTGAGATGTGCCCCACCGGTGCCCGGGCGGCGGGTCACGTCACACCGACACCGCACCGTGCCGTCACCTCGCGGTCGGTCACACCGGTCACGACGGGAGCCGCTGGCCGGTGATCAGCGCACTCACCGCGGCCGCGAGCAGTACGAGAGTTCCCAGCAGCACCCAGGGCCTACTCGCGTCGTCACGTTTGATCTCGTAGCCGATCTGCTCACGCAGATCCTCGTAAACGTCCTTGAGCTCGTCGGCGGTGGCCGCCTTGTAGTACTGGCCATCCGTGATCCGGGCGACCGTGCGCATCGCACCGTCGTCCACGTTCACCGGCACCCGCTCCCCCTCGATCTCCACGAAACCGTGCGAGGTCCCGAACGAGATCGTCGACACCGGAATGTCGCGTTTCTTGGCCTGTTGTGCCGCAGTGAAGGCGCCACGCTCGTCCCACTCGTCGTTGGGGACGGTCTGCTTACCGTCCGACATCAGCACGATCCTCGCGGGCGGCGGCCCCTTGGCCCCACTCACCCGCGACGAGAACGACTTGATGGCCCGCATCGCGGCGTAGAGCCCCTCACCGGTGGCCGTGGACTCGGCAAGTCGCAGATTGTCGATCGCGTCCACGACCCCCTGTCGCTGTGTCGTCGGTGACACCAGCACGGAACTCGTGCCCGCGAACGACACCAAACCCAGGTTCACCCCTGGTGTCAGTTCGTGCGCGAAGTCGCGGGCAGCCTGTTGCGCCGCCTCCAACCGCGTGGGCTGCACGTCCTCTGCCTTCATCGACAGTGACACGTCCATCGCCAGCATCACGGTGGCCCGGTTACGGGGAACACGTTTCTCCGCGGTCGGGCCCGCCAACGCCACCGTCAGAAGCAGCATGGCGACCAGTAACAGCGCTGCCGGGACGTGCCGTGTCGGGCCCTGTCGTTTCGGTACCACACGTTCCAACAGTTCCAGGTTCGTGAAACGCATGGTGCGCTTCCGTCGCTGTCGCTGTACCCACACGTAGCCGCATGCGACCGCGGCCACGACGATCAGCAGCAGGAACCACCACGGGTTGGTGAAACCGCTCAGACTCACCAACCACCTCCGGACCAGCCGCGCTTGCGGCTCACCACGAAACGGACGGTGTCCGCGATCCAATCGGAATCCGTGCGCAGGACGAGGTGTCCCGCACCGGCCTTCCGCAACCCGGTGGCCACCGCTTGTCGGTGTTCCCGCGCCGCGGCGCCGAACTTCTTCCGCAACAGCGCAGAGGTGCGCACCTCACGCTGTTTGCCGCTCTCCGGATCGGACAGGGTCACGGTGCCCACGTCGGGAAGTTCCACATCACGCGGGTCCAGAACCTCCACCCCGAGCAGATCGTGTCGAGCGGACAACGCGCGCAACGGCCGTTGCCACTGCTGGTCGCCGAGAAAGTCCGAGATCACCACCGCGAGACCGCGTCTACGGGGCGGCCTGCGCAACTGTTCCACCGCCTCGGCCAGATCCCCACGCGTCCCTTCCGACGCGCGCGGAGTCTCGGCAACCCTGCGCACCAGACTTCTACTGTGCGCGAGTCCGCCACGTGGCGGGATGCGTGTCGTGGTCTCCCCGTTCGTGATCAACGCTCCGATTCGATTACCGCCCCCACCGGTGAGGTACGTGATCGCTGCGACGGCACAGACGACCAGATCGCGCTTCTCACACGCCGCGGTCCCGAAGTCCAGGCTCGCGGAGTGATCGGCCACCACCCAGGTTTCCAATTCACGATCGGCGATTGTCTGCCGCAAGTGCGGCTCGGCCGTACGCGCCGTCACCGCCCAGTCCATCCGGCGCACATCGTCGCCCGGTTGGTAGGGCCGCGCCTCCCCGGGTTCGGAACCGGGACCGGGTACCAATCCGAGATGATTGCCCTGCAACAACCCGTCGAGACGCTTACGCACGTCGAACTCCAACGTCCGCAGCCCCGCTTCCAGACGCTCGCCGCGCAGGACCGGTGGTGCCCACCCGGGACGCGCGGTGTTCTCCTCCCCTGCCTGCATCGGCTACCCGTCGCTTATCTGGCCGGTGCGGCCGCGGGGGCCTGCTGGCCGGGCGCACCCTGTGGTCGTGCGGAGACCTGTGGCAGCGGCACGGTCTGCAGCACCCGGTTGGTGATGTGATCCACGGGGACGCCGTCCGCGAGCGCGTCGTAGGAAAGTACGAGGCGGTGCCGCAGGACGTCCGGCACAATGTCGACGATGTCCTGCGGCAACACATAGTCCCTGCCACGCACCAGGGCGAGCGCACGGGCGGTGGAGATGATGCCGAGGCTGGCCCGCGGTGACGCTCCGTAGGAGACCCATCCCGCCACGTCCCCCAGGCCGTGCTCTGCGGGCGTGCGCGTACTCACCACCAACCGGACGACGTAGTCGACGAGCGCGTGGTGCACGAACACCTCCGCGGCAACGCCCTGTAGCCGGACGAGCTCGTCCGGGGTGAGGATCTCCTGCGGTTCGGGCGGTGCCACACCCATCCGGTAGATGATCTCGCGTTCCTCCTCCGCCGAGGGGTAATCCACCGGGATCTTGAGCAGGAAACGGTCGCGCTGCGCTTCGGGCAGCGGATAGACGCCCTCGTTCTCGATCGGGTTCTGCGTGGCCAGCACCAGGAACGGATCCGGCATCGGGTAGGTCGTTCCACCGATGGACACGTGCCCTTCGGCCATGACCTCGAGCATCGCGGACTGAACCTTCGCGGGAGCACGGTTGATCTCGTCGGCGAGGACGAAGTTCGAGACCACCGGGCCCAGCTCGACGTCGAAGTATTCACTGGTCTGCCGGTAGATCCGGGTTCCCAGGATGTCCGCGGGAACGAGATCGGGAGTGAACTGCACCCGTGAGAACGAGCCCCCCACCACTTTGGCGAACGTTTCGACCGCGAGTGTCTTGGCGACCCCGGGAACCCCTTCCAGCAGGAGGTGGCCCTTCGCGAGCAACCCCACCAGGAGCCGCTCCACGAGCTTGTCCTGGCCCACGATGACGCGTTTCACTTCCAGCACGGTCCGCTCGAGTAGTTGAGCATCCCGCGCGGGAGTCTCCGGAGCCCCCGCGGCCGCCCCATCGGAGTTCCCCGCCTCGGTCACGTGTCTCTCCCGTTCTGCGATGATCGGATGTGTGCGTGCGACCGTACTCGACTCGGCATCGCCGGCGGCTCGTGCAGGGTCCTCACCGACTCCCACCCGGCCCGCGCCTCACCAGTGAAGCGCAGGCCCGGTATGAGTGCTGTGAAGCTCTCACCACTCAGCGCTGTCCTGTCGTACGCGCCCACTCCAGGTCCTCCGGTGTGTCGATGTCGGCACTCTCGCCGGGTAGCTCGGGCACCTCGGTGGCCCGCAGCGATCCGAGGGCGGCGCGCAACGGAACTCCTGCCGGGACCTGCGGCAGCGCCGCGCGCAGTGCCGCCGCCCGCCACACGCTGATCACCCACTGCGGATGGCCGGTCGAGTCGGTCAGGACCGCGCCATCGGCGTTGTCGACACGGTCCACAGCGCCGCACAGTCTTCGTATCGTGTCGTCGGTGACGCCCACCAGGTCCGCTGCGAGCAGACCGATCGGATCGACTGCGGGGTCCAGCTCGACGAGTCCGGCAACCAGCGCCGCGGTCGGTCCCGATCCCGGCGGGTCCTCCCTGACCCAACGGTAGCGTTCGAATCCGGGACGCGGAGTGCCGGTGAGTACCACCCGCGCCTGCCCGAACGCGCGTACCGCGCGCGTCAACAGCAACTGCCCGCCGACCCGCAACATGGGCTTGTCGATGCCTCCGAGTCGGTCACCGGCCCCGCCTGCGAGGATCACCCCGCCCACACAATTGGCGTCCATACGTCACCGTCGCTGCTTTCGGGGGCCGTCGCATGTCCCGGCGGTCGCCGGTGCTGCGCAGTCCCCGTTCACCGTTCGGCCTGCGGAGCACAAATCCTAGACGAGTCGAACCGCGTACGGTGCGATACCCGCCTGTCGGACCGGGGCGATCCGCACGTGCCCACCGGAGTACGGTGCCTCGAGCATCATCCCGTTACCGAGATACAGCGCTACATGGGTACTGCCGCCCGGGCCCCAGAACAACATGTCACCACGTTGTTTCTGGGACACCGGCACCCGCTGCCCCGAGGAGTACTGGTAGCCGCTGTAGGACGGGATCTTTTCGACCGGGGCGAACGCGTACGTCATCAGACCCGAACAGTCGAAGCCGACTTTTTTCCAGTCGCCGTGCGCATCCGCGACGCCACCGTCGCGGATCCCCAGGGTCGGACCCTGCGCGTTACCGCCTCCCCAGGCGTACTGGACGCCCAACGCCGATTTCGCTCGCGAAATCACCTGTTCGACGGCCGACCCGTCCGACTGGACGGTCGCGGTCTGCACACCGCTCGTCCCGTTCGTCCCCCCGCCGGAACCCGAGGAACCATTGTCGGCCCGGGCCGCGGTTCTGCGACTCCGTTCCTCGGCGCGTTTGCGTTCCTGCCAGTCCTCGTATTCCTCTCGCTGCGCCTCCAGGCTACCGACGTGTTCACGGGCCGTGGCGAGTTCGTCCTCGATGCTCGCCTTCTTGTCCTCCAGGTCCTCGATCCTGTCGGCCTGTTGTTCCCGTGCCTCGATAGCTGCCTGTTTCGCCGCCTCCGCGTCCTGCTTGGCCTGCTCGGCGGCGGAACGCTTCTGTTTGGCCTCGCGCAGCGCTTCACGGGCTGCGGACTCCTTGTTGGCCTTGACGGTCTGGGCCTGTTGCATGTTTTCCAGCGCGTCGATCCCGCTGCCCGCCAGGGACTCCAGTAGTTGTGCGCGCTCGAGCAGCTCCGTGGCGTCCTCGGAGCCCAGATAGGCCGACACGGAACCGATCCGACTGCCCTGCTGATAACTTCCCGCGACGAACTCGTCGAGTTTTTCCTGGGCCCGCCTCACCCGCTCGGATGCGCTCTCCACCGCATCCTCGGTGTCGGCGGCTTCCTTTTTGGCCTGCTGCGCCTCCTTGCGGGCACGGCGCAGGTCGACCATCGCCTTCTTGGCGTGTTCGAGTTTCCGGGCGACCTGGTCCTTGAGATCGGTCAGCTCTGCCTCGGCGCTCGCCAGCCGGTTGACGAGATCACCGACCTCGTCGGCCTTGCCCTGCACCGTCTCCCGGCCCTGCTCGATTTCGGAGTCGCTGGGGTTCGGTGGCGGGGGTGGTACAGCGGTGGCCGTGCCGGACATCACCAAACACACGGCGGACACCAACGCGCCCGCCGCCGGTGCAACCCGGACGGTGGCACTCGAGCGAGACACACCCGATCGCGTCTGTCGCACTGTCCTCCCTCTCACATCGACTCTCCGGTCCGGCTCTGCGGACCGACTCTGCAGGCTCGACTCTCCGGCTCGAACAGTTCGTCTGTCGTGAATTTGCCACTCCAACCTCTTTCGCACCAGATGTCACACGCGAAACACGGGAAACACCATCCACATCTCCCCCGTTCGTGGGACTCCGCAGCCCGTGCCGCCCCCACCTTGAGCAAAAAAAAGGACAAGCGTACTGTTTAGTGTGTAATCGGCACATTCTGGAGAGCGACGTGACTGCACCCATCAGCAAGGACAGCTTCGGTGCGCGTGACAACCTCACCGTCGGCGACACCTCCTACGAGGTGTTCCGGCTCGATCAGGTCGAGGGGGCCGCGCGCCTGCCCTACAGCCTCAAAATTCTTCTCGAGAACCTCCTGCGGACCGAGGACGGGACCAACATCACCGCCGAGCACATCCGCGCGCTCGGTAATTGGGACCCGAGTTCGGAGCCCGATACCGAGATCCAGTTCACGCCGGCACGCGTGATCATGCAGGACTTCACCGGCGTGCCGTGTGTGGTCGACCTCGCCACCATGCGCGAAGCGGTCGCCGACCTGGGCGGCGACCCGGAGCAGGTGAACCCGCAGGCACCGGCCGAGATGGTCATCGACCACTCCGTGGTGATCGATGCGTTCGGGAACGCGGGCGCCTTCGAGCGCAACATGGAGATCGAGTACGAACGCAACAAGGAACGGTACCAGTTCCTGCGTTGGGGCCAGGGTGCCTTCGACGAGTTCAAGGTGGTGCCACCAGGCACCGGCATCGTCCACCAGGTCAACATCGAACACCTCGCCCGTTCGATCATGGCACGGAACGGCCAGGCCTACCCGGACACCTGTGTGGGTACCGACTCGCACACCACAATGGTCAACGGACTGGGGGTACTGGGCTGGGGCGTCGGCGGCATCGAGGCCGAAGCGGCGATGTTGGGCCAGCCGGTATCGATGCTCATCCCCAAGGTCGTCGGCTTCAAGCTGACCGGCGACATCCAGCCGGGTGCCACCGCGACCGACGTCGTGCTGACCATCACCGAGATGCTGCGCCAGCACGGAGTCGTCGGCAAGTTCGTCGAATTCTACGGCGCCGGCGTTGCCTCGGTTCCGTTGGCCAACCGCGCCACCATCGGGAACATGAGCCCGGAGTTCGGCTCCACCGCCGCGATCTTCCCGATCGACGAGGAAACACTGCGGTACCTGGAGCTCACCGGTCGCTCGTCCGAACAGCTGGCACTCGTGGAGGCCTACGCCAAGCAGCAGGGCCTTTGGCACGATCCGGATCACGAACCGGAGTACTCCGAGTACCTCGAGTTGGATCTGTCCACCGTGGAGCCGTCGATCGCGGGCCCGAAGCGTCCGCAGGACCGGATCGAACTCACCGACTCGAAGTCCTCGTTCCGTAAGTCGCTGCACGACTACGTCGAGGAGAACTATCCGGCCCCGCACACCAAGATGGACGAGGCCGACGACGAGTCCTTCCCTGCCAGCGATGCTCCGTCGCTGCAGTTCGCCGACGAGGACGCGGTCACCGTCTATTCCGCGGCGGACGGGTCGTCCGGCCGGCCCAGCAAGCCCACTCGTGTCCGGTCCACCGAACGCGGTGACTTCGTCCTCGATCACGGCGCGGTGGTGATCGCATCCATCACTTCCTGCACCAACACATCGAACCCGCAGGTCATGCTTGGTGCCGCGCTGCTCGCCCGCAACGCCGTGGACAAGGGCCTCGAGGTCAAACCATGGGTCAAGACGTCCATGGCGCCCGGCTCGCAAGTCGTCACCGACTACTACGAGAAGGCGGGCCTGTGGCCGTACCTGGAGAAGCTCGGCTACCACCTGGTCGGTTACGGATGCACCACCTGCATCGGTAACTCCGGCCCGCTGCCCGAGGACATCTCCAACGCCATCCAGGAACACGATCTCACCGCCGTGTCGGTGCTGTCCGGCAACCGCAACTTCGAGGGCCGGATCAACCCCGACGTGAAGATGAACTACCTGGCCTCGCCACCACTGGTGATCGCCTACGCGCTCGCCGGCACGATGGACTTCGATTTCGCGGAGGATGCGCTCGGCAGGGACTCGGACGGCAACAACGTCTACCTCGCCGACATCTGGCCCTCCCAGGAGGAGATCCAGCAGGTGATCTCCTCCTCGATCACCCAGGACATGTTCACCTCCGGCTATGACGACGTCTTCGAGGGTGACGAACGGTGGAAGTCGCTGCCCACGCCGGAAGGTACGACCTTCGGATGGGATCCGGAGTCGACGTACGTGCGCAAGCCCCCGTACTTCGAGGGGATGGGCCCCGAACCAGAACCGCTGGCCGATATTTCCGGAGCGCGGGTGCTGGCGAAGCTGGGTGATTCCGTGACCACGGACCACATCTCCCCCGCCGGCGCCATCAAGCTGGATTCGCCCGCGGGGCGTTACCTGCAAGAGCACGGCATCGAGCGCAAGGACTTCAACTCCTACGGTTCGCGGCGTGGCAACCACGAAGTGATGGTGCGCGGCACCTTCGCCAACATTCGGCTGCGCAACGAGCTGTTGGACGGCGTACAAGGCGGTTACACGCGCGACTTCACCCAAGAGGGTGGTCCCCAGGCGTTCATTTACGATGCAGCGCAGAACTACAAGGCCGCCGGCACGCCCCTGGTCGTACTCGGCGGCAAGGAGTACGGATCCGGCTCTTCCCGCGACTGGGCCGCCAAGGGCACCGTGCTACTCGGTGTGCAGGCAGTGATCGCCGAGTCGTTCGAACGGATCCACCGCTCCAACCTGATCGGCATGGGCGTGTTGCCGTTGCAATTCCCCGACGAGGAAAGCGCCCGCTCGCTGCGGCTGGACGGTACCGAGACCTACGACATCACCGGAATCACCGCGCTCAACAACGCCGCGTCGGAGGCGATCCCGGAGACCGTGCGGGTCACGGCCACCCACGACGACGGCACCATCACCCGGTTCGACGGCGTCGTGCGTATCGACACCCCCGGTGAGGCGGACTACTACCGCAATGGCGGGATCCTGCAGTACGTCCTGCGCCGGATGGCCGCCGAGAACTAAGGCTCCGACACGGTGGTGTCGCGGCGTCCGGGGCGAGCCCCGCGACACCACCGTGTGAGCGATCGTGAGCTGGAGACACCGTGACGCTGTCGCTCACACTGCTGCTTGCCGGTGCCATTGTGTTGTTCGGCGCCGTGGTACAGGGCAGCGTCGGCTACGGGATGAACCTCCTCGGCGGACCGTTGCTGTTGCTGATAGATCCCGCGTTCGTCCCCGTGCCGACACTGTTGCTGGCGGTCGCACACACCGCGATGGGCGCGGTCCGGGAACACTCCCACACGGACTGGCGCAGTGTCGGTTGGGCGATGACGGGCCGACTGCCCGGCAACCTGCTGGGATTGCTGGCCATCGCGACTCTGCCGCTGGCAGGGTTGAACGTCGCGGTCGCGGTGTGCGTCCTGGTGTGTGTCGGACTGTCGGTGGTGTCCTGGCACCCGTTGCCGAACCGGCGTGGGCTGTTCGTCGCCGGAACGGCGAGCGGCACGTTCGGAACGACCTCCGCGATCGGCGGCCCGCCGATCGCGCTGCTGTACCAGAACGTCAGGGGGCCCACCACACGTGCCACGCTCAGTTCCTACTTCGTCATCGCCTCGTTGTCCTCGGTCCTCATTCTCGCCGCCGCGGGCCAGGTGACGTCGCACGAGTTATTGCTGAGTGCGATGTTGTTACCGTTCATGTTCGTCGGTTTCGCACTGTCGTCACCACTGCGCAAGTACCTGGGCGGCAACGCACTCCGGGGCGCCATACTGAGCGTCGCCGGCGCCGGAGCAACCGCACTCCTGCTGCGCACTGCGCTGCAGTGACACGATGTCGGACAACCATTTCCCCGATTCCCCTGCGAGACCAAACAATACGTACGTACGGATTGCAGTCGGTCCCCGAGTAATGACAGGATCCAGGAGTGCCCAGAGTAAGCCAGAATCACCTCGATGCCCGACGCAGCCAGATCCTCGACGGCGCCCGGGTATGCTTCGCGCGACACGGTTACGAAGGCGCTACCGTCCGCAGACTCGAAGAGGCTACCACCCTCTCGCGCGGGGCGATCTTCCACCATTTCAAGGACAAGGAGTCGCTGTTCCTCGCACTGGCCGAGGACGACTATCTGCACATGGCGGACGTCGTCGCCGAACAGGGTCTGGTCCAGGTGATGCGCAATCTGATCTCCGAGACACCGCAACACCGTCCCGACTGGCTCGGCACACGCCTCGAAGTGTCGCGGCGTCTCCGCACCGACGCCGAGTTCCGGCGCCGGTGGGCCGAACGCTCCGAACAACTCACGACAGCAACCCGCCAGCGGTTACTGCGGCAACGTGATGCCGGAAAGCTTCGCGACGATGTCAGTATCGGAGTACTCACGTCGTATCTCGAGCTCGTACTCGAGGGACTTGTCTCGCATCTGGGAATGGGATTACCGGCCGACGACCTCGACCCGGTCCTGGATGTTGTCGAGGACTCCGTTCGACGACACGGGTCAGCCGAATGAGCCGGCGGCCGGTATTCTCGTGGCACTTCACGTTTGGTTACACAAGGAGTGGCACATTTCGTGCGCGCAGCGGGATTGAACGAGGACACCAGCAGGACGCGTGACACGGGATCCCCCCGGTCCACCGTCACCGGACCCGAACTGACTCCGCGCGTTGCTGTTGTTGTCGTCGCGGGCGCGAGACACTTCCGCCGCCCGAGAAGGGTCGCGGTCGCCTGATGGACATCGCGCTTGCCGTGCTCGGTGTCATCGTGGTGATCGTGCTGACCATCGGCACGGGACTCGCAGTAGCCGCCGAATTCTCCCTGACCGCGTTGGAGCGCAGCACGGTCGACACCGACGTGCGTGAGACGGGCGACCGTCGCGCCAGAACCGTCCAGGCCGCCCACCGCACCCTGGCATTCCAGCTGTCCGGAGCCCAAGTCGCGATCACGCTGACAACACTCGCTACCGGTATCGTGGCCCAACCCCTACTCGGTTCATTGTTGGAGCCCATGGTCGAGGCTGCCGGAGCGTCCCCGCAAACAGCGCGCGTGATCGCGGTGGCGCTGGCTCTCTCCCTGGCCACGGTGTTGTCGATGGTGCTCGGTGAGATGGCTCCCAAGAACCTCGCCATCGCGCGTCCACTACCGACCGCGCGTGCCGTGACCGGGTACCACTACCGCTTCTCGGCCCTGTTCCGTTGGCTGATCAACCTCCTCAACGGTTCCGCGAACTGGGTCGTACGGAAGCTGGGGGCCGAACCGCAGGAAGAATTGCGCTCGGCCCGATCCCCCCAGGAACTGGGTTCGATCGTGCGTTCCAGCGCCGAGCACGGTACGTTGCGTAGCTCGACAGCGGACTTACTGGACCGGTCGCTGCGATTCGGCAGCCGTACCGCGGAAGAGCTCATGACACCACGAGTACAGATCGCGTCACTGACCGCGACCAGTTCCATCGAGGAGCTGATCACACTGTCGTGGCAGACCGGCCATTCCCGCTTTCCCGTGTACGGCGAGGACCTCGATGACATCCAGGGCGCTGTGCACGTCAAGCAGGCGTTCACCACCCCTCGCGGTGACCGGGTGAGCATGACGATCCGCTCGTTCATGCGACCGATGCCCACCGTGCCCGAGTCCCTGTCCGGTGACGCCCTGCTCAACCGTCTACGCGACTCACGCTTCCAACTCGCCGCCGTCGTGGACGAATACGGGGGTACGGCCGGCATCGTGACACTGGAAGACGTCGTCGAGGAACTCATCGGCGACGTTCGTGACGAACACGATGATCTCGAACCACCGGCCTCACAACAACTGGGCACCGATCACTGGATCATCTCGGGCCAGTTGCGCCCGGACGAGGTCCGTGAGATCACCGGCTTCGCGATGCCGACCGGAGACTACGACACCATCGCCGGACTGGTGCTGGAACGGCTCGGCAGAATCCCCGCGATCGGCGATGCCATCGTCGTCGAGGGGTGGCAACTCGTTGTGAACGAAATGGATCGGCACCGTATCGCGGAAATCACCATACACAGTCCCGACCGGGGACCCACCGACGATGATCCGGAGTACCCACGATGAGTGGTTGGCTGGCGATCATACTCGTGGTGGTGCTGTTGCTGGCGAATGCCTTCTTCGTCGCCGCCGAGTTCACCCTGGTTTCGGCCAGAGCGGACCGACTCGAGGCGCTGGTGGAACGAGGCTACTCACGCGCACGCATCGTCATCAACGCGAGCAAACGGATCTCGCTGATGCTCTCCGGCGCCCAACTCGGCATCACGATCTGCTCGCTGCTGCTCGGCAGGTTGGGCGAACCCACCGTGGCAAGCGCGCTGCGGGAGCTGTTCAGCGCCAGCAGCATTCCGGCCGTCGTGCTGCAGCCCTTGTCGTTCGCGATCGCGTTGACGTTCATCACCATCCTGCACGTACTCGTTGGCGAGATGGTGCCGAAAAACCTGGTCATCGCCGAACCGGAACGTCTGGCCCTCTGGCTCGTCCCGGTACACGTGGCATGGGTGAAACTCGCCAACCCGTTCATCTGGCTCCTGAATCTGTTGGCGAACAGCGTGGTTCGCCTGATGCGGGTACAGCCCAGGGACGAACTCGACACGGCATACAATTCCACCGAGCTCGCAGAACTCCTGAGCGAGTCCCGCGAGGAGGGGCTGCTCCAACATTCCGAACATCGCCGACTGAGCCAGACCCTGTCGTCGGCACGCAAGACTGTCAGCGACGTCCTGATCCCGCTGACGTCGCTGACAGCACTGCCACAGCACCCCACGATCGGCGACGTGGAACGCGTCGTGTCCGCAACCGGTTTCTCACGTTTCCCGATTCAGGCATCCGACGGAGCGCTGACCGGATACGTCCACGTGAAGGACATCCTCGACCAGCTCGACGTGCCCGCGGGCCAACAACTACCGCCCAGCAAAACTCGGGCGCTGACCACGCTCAGCGGCGAGGCACGTCTGGACGAGGCGGTGTCGCTCATGCGTGCCGAAGGCAGCCACCTGGCCCAAGCGTTCGACGAGTCAGGGATGACCGTGGGCGTGGTGGCATTCGAGGATGTTGTCGAGGAGTACGTGGGTACCGTCCGTGACGGTACCCACGTGGACCGCTAGATGCCGTTCCCTGCTGCGGCGGCTTCCCACGGCGGCTCCTCACGGTGCCACGCTGCCGCTCCGTGGAGGATGGTCGCGCCTACCCACCCGGCGCATGACGCGCGATCACACCGCCGACTCAGGAAGCGTTCATCGTGTCGGGATCCGGTCCGACCCGGCCACCGTTGTCGAGTTCGGCGATGGCGGCCATATCGTCAGCGGCGAGTTCGAAATCGAACACGTCGAAGTTCTCGGCAATGCGCGAGGGCGTCACGGACTTGGGGATGACAACATTGCCCAACTGCAGGTGCCAGCGCAGCACGACCTGTGCCGACGTCTTCCCGTACTTGTCCGCGAGACCGGTCAACGTGGACTCGTTGAGCAACCCACCCTGGGCCAACGGACTCCACGCCTCGGTGGCGATGTTGTGTTCGGCATGGAAGCTGCGCAATTCGGCCTGGGAAAGTCGCGGGTGCAGTTCGACCTGATTCACTGCGGGAACCGTGTCCGACTCGTCCAACAACCGACGCAGATGCTTCGGATGGAAATTCGACACCCCGATGGCCCGGCTCCTGCCGTCGGAGTGGAGCTTTTCCAACGCCTTCCAGCTCTCGACGTAGCGGTCCTGCTCCGGGACCGGCCAGTGAATCAGGTACAGATCGACGTGATCGGTACCCAGCTTCTCGAGGCTCGTGTCCAGGGCGCGCTGCGCAGCGTCGTGGCCGTGATCAGAGTTCCACAGCTTCGTGGTGATGAACAACTCCTCGCGGGCCACCCCCGCGGCACGGATGCCCTCGGCAACTCCCGCTTCGTTCCCGTAGGCCGCGGCGGTGTCAAGGCTCCGATAACCGGCCTGTAGCGCGCTCTGCACGGCTTGCGCTGTCTCCTCCGGAGGAACCTGGAACACGCCGAAGCCCAGTTGCGGCATCCTCGTGTCATTGTTCAGCCGGACCGTCGGAACCTCGGTCATGGACACACTCCTTACGCGGGTTGATCGTCTGCGAAACCTTTCCCCACGTGCAACGCGGATCGGTGCCGCGTTAATCCCGGTCCACTGTGATGTTATCCGGTACGGCGGGTCCTGCGCCGCTGTGCCAGCTCGTCACCGGGCGGCTCCTCGATCTCACCGCCGTCCGCCCGCTCCGCGGGGAACTCGTGAATGGTCCCACTGATCTCCTGCATCGCTCCGCTCACGGCAATGCCGAACACGCCCTGACCACCCTGCAACAGATCGACGATCTCCTCCGGCGAGGTGCATTCGTACACGGTGGTGCCATCGGAGAAGAGTGTTACCCGCGCCAGATCGCGGACGCCGCGCTCGCGCAGATGGTCGACCGCGACGCGGATGTTGTGCAGCGAGACTCCGGTATCCAACAGGCGCTTCACGACCTTGAGTACCAGCAGATCCTTGAACGAGTACAGGCGCTGCGAGCCCGACCCCTGCGCGGTGCGGATACTGGGCCTGATCAGCTTGGTCCGCGCCCAGTAGTCGAGCTGCCGGTAGCTGATTCCGGCGATTTGGCACGCCGCGGCACCGCGGTAGCCGACAAGCCCATCCGGTAACGCAGCGTCAGGGAACAGCTCATCCTGATCGGTGTTACCCGGCCCGACCGGCATGTCCTCGACCACAGATGCCTCCCATCGTCCGCCACTGACGGTAATCCCAGGACAGAATGGGGTCAACGCGACGCGCGGGTCCCAACTGCCCGCCATCGCGGGCAGCGACGGATCAGGTGTCCGCGCCCCGAAAGTCTTCCGGGGACACCGAATCGAGAAACTCCCGGAATTTCTCGACCTCGTCCTCCTGCTCATCAGGGATGATCAGCCCGGCCTCCTCCAGGACGGCCTCCTCCGCATAGATCGGAGCACCCGCCCGCAGCGCCAAGGCCACGGAGTCGCTGGGACGTGCCGACACCCGCACATCGCCGTCGAAGACGAGTTCGGCGTAGAACGTGCCCTCCTGCAGATCAGTGATCACGATCTGCTGCACCTCCCTGCCAAGCGTGCCGATCACGTCTTTCAACAGGTCGTGCGTCAACGGTCTCGCGGGCCGAACCTCCTGCTGCTCCAGCGCAATCGCCGTAGCCTCGACAGAGCCGATCCATACCGGCAGGTACCGCTCACCATCCGTTTCCCGCAACAGCAAGATCGGCTGGTTTCCGGGTAATTCGACCCGGACACCCACGACGCGCATCTCGCTCATCGGGCTTCGCCTCCCTACATCCTGCGCGGGCCACAGCACCGTTGCGACAACCCGTGCCAACAGGACCTCTCACGCTTGACGGGTCCACACCAACGACGCTACCCGTCGTTGTGGCGCTGCGCTCGCTGCCTGATTTCCACGGACTTACCATCAACAAACCCACATACAATCCTACGGCACGATCCGGAGGATTTTGTACAACTCCACCGCGCCCGCACCGGCTACGGCGCGCATCCGCAGGAATCACCGGTCGTCGGGTGCGGGGCCACCGACTCCGCGACCTCGCCACCACCGTTGCACACGCCCGGAGAGCATCCGTCGTCGCCGTGCCACTCGGGAAACCCGGATCGATGGGCGTCACCGCTGCCCTTGGCCGGCATCCTCCGAACCCGTCAGGAACACCAACCGGAACTTGCCGATCTGGACCTCGTCGCCGCCGGCCAGCGCGGCCTGATCCACCGGCTCGCGGTTGACGTACGTTCCGTTGAGACTGCCGACATCGCTGACGACATATTCCCCGCCCTCACGGCGGAACTCCGCGTGTCGCCGTGACACCGTCACGTCGTCGAGAAAGATGTCGCTGTCGGGGTGCCTACCCACGCCGGTGAGGTCACGGTCGAGCAGGAACCGTGATCCCGCGTTCGGGCCGCGTTTGACGACCAGCAACGCGGTCCCAGCGGGCAAGGCATCCGCACCGGAAACGGCCTGTTGCGAGCCCTGTGACTCCCCCTGATCGGCAGCCGCGTCGCTCTCGGACAAAAAGTCGGCCTGGAAGACCGACGTCTGCTCAGCCGACTCCTCCGGAGGAACACCGGACCCCTCGTTCGTGCTCAACTGGCTCTCCTAGTTGTTGTGATATCGGGAGAACGTGTGTCCGTCAACGTACCGCGCTGCTGCCGAGCGACCAGCGGGTGCCCCTGTGATCATCCCGCGATGAATCCCTGATACGCCTGCTCCGTCAACAGGTCCGGCAGCCCCTGCTCGGCATCCACAGCGATCTCGATGAGCCACCCCTCGCCGAAGGGGTCACTGTTGAGCAGCTCGGGAGACTCACCAGCGGCGTCGTTGACCACGACTACCTCACCGGACACCGGCATGAACAGTTCGGAAACGCTCTTGGTCGACTCGATCTCGCCGAACACCTCGCCCGCGGCGAAGAACTGCCCCGACTCGGGAAGATCGACGAACACGATATCCCCGAGCTGTTCCTGTGCGTAGCCGGTGATACCGACGCGGACAGCATCACCGCTCTCGCCCGCACCAGGCTGTACCCACTCGTGATCCTCCGTGTAACGGAGCTCTCCCTGGTTGTCCGACACTTGTTCCGACCCCTTCCACCTCACGCGACCGACGGTACAGTTTGGCAGGCTCCGGTGCCTACTGATCATTCGGGGCGAACCGCGCCCGCACCACGGCATGTTTCGTCTGGAACACGTAGAGCATGCCCGAGTACACGTACAACGCACCACCCCAGATGGTGAACGCGTAGGCGACCGGCCGCAGCACCATCACGCCGGTCCATTCACCCTGCGTGAGCAACAGGAGCGGGAAAGCATACATCAACGTGAAGGTGGCGGCTTTGCCGATGTAACTCACTTCGGGCGGGGCGTAACCACATCCGCGCAGCGACAGCAGACACACCCCGACCACCGCCTCCCTGGCGATCAACACGATCGCCGCCCACGCGGGCACGATGTCGCGAAGCAGGAAGGCGATCAGGGTGGAGACGACGTACAGCCGATCGGCCGCGGGGTCGAGCAGCTGTCCCAGTCTGCTCATCTGATTCAGCCAACGAGCCAGCTTACCGTCCAACCAGTCGGTGAACGCGCTGAACACGAGCACCCCGAGGGCCAGCCCGTCCGCCTTCGGCCCCAGTAACAGCCACAGGAAGACCGGAACGCCCGCCAACCGTAGGATCGACAACGAATTGGGAAGATTGAGGGCCTGACGTGGCAACGACGGTTCGCCAACCAGCGGTGCTCGTTGCGACGGCTCGTCCACACGCCCACCTTATCCAGTGCTCACGCTGCGTTCGCCCCCCGGTGGGCCCGGTCAGGCCGATGGTTCACTCCCCGCGGTAGTGCGGTTCCCGACGTTCGGTGAACGCCTGTACGGCTTCGCCGAGATCATTACTCGGCAGGAAGGCGGCGTTCCAGGCCGACACGTAACGCAGTCCCTGCCGTACTCGTTCCTCGGTGTTCATCGACACCACATCCTTGATCCCCTGCACAACCAATGGTGGGTTGGCGGCGATGGCTCCCGCGGTTTCCCGTGCCGCCGTGAGCATACTGTCCCTGTCCGGGTAGACGTCGTTGACGAGGCCGATCCGTTCGGCACGCGTCGCGTCGATGTCCTTGCCGGTCATCGCGAGTTCCCGTACCCGGCCCTCGCCGATGATCGGGCCGAGCCGCTGCAGACTCCCGAGATCGGCGACGATGGCCACTCGCACCTCGCGCACGCTGAATCGGGCGTCCTCGCTGGCCACGCGCATGTCGGCCGCGCTGATCACATCGATCCCACCACCGATACACCAGCCGGACACCGCTGCGACGACCGGTTTGCGACACTCCGCGACGGAGGTGACCGCATCCTGCATCCTGCGGACCTCACCGAGGAACTCCGTACGTGGCTTCGCGAGTGCATCGGCCGTGAGGTACTGCGACCACTGCGACATCATCGCCGGAAAATCGAGCCCGTAGGAGAAGTGTTCACCACTCCCCGTCAGCACGACCGCACACACGTCCGGATCGGTGTCCAGGGTGCGGAATACAAGCGGGAGTTCGTGCCAGAAGTCCGGACCCATCGCGTTGCCCTTGCCGGGGCCGAGAAGGGTGACCTCGGCGACGGGGCCGCTCCGCTCAACCCGCATGGAGGCGAGGTCGGTGAGATCGTCGGATGACTCGGCGGGGACTGGTTGGTTCATACCCGGCATCCTGCCCGATACCGTTGCGTGTTCGCGCGGCAGGATGACGGCCGCCGTGCGACATGGCGACCGTGGCGAAGGACGGTAGGTTCGCACACCCCGGGTATCCGGCTGCCGGTTGGTGCGCGGTGGCCCACAGAGCTTCCCGGATTCATGCGCTCGACCCGTGTCGGACCGCTGTGCGCTGCGCCAACTCGGCGACAGGCCCGATCACGGTGATGGCCGGCGGCGTCACCTCGGCCGCCGCTGCGTCCCTGGTGACGTCGTGCAACGTGGATCTGACCACCCGCTGATTCCGCGTCGTGCCGTCGGTGATGACGGCAACCGGTGTCGCCGGGTCGCGGCCCGCTTCGAGTAACACCTCGGCGAACTCCGCGAGATTTCCCACCCCCATCATGAGTATCAGCGTGCCGCGCAGTCTGCCCAGAGCCTGCCAATCGACGAGTGAGTCCGGGTGGCTCGGTGGCACATGGCCGGACACGACCACGGCCTCGTGGGTCATTCCCCGGTGGGTAACCGGCACATCCGCGGCGCTCGGCGCGCCGAACGCACTACTGATACCGGGCACCACAGTGACCGGGACCCCCGCATCGGCACAGTGGATGAACTCCTCGAAACCCCGGCCGAAGACATAGGGGTCGCCCCCTTTGAGACGCACGACGAACTGTCCGGCACGAACTCGCTCGAGAAGCATGTCATTGATCACGTCCTGGCTCGCCGCGCGCCCGTGCGGAATCTTGGCGGCGTCGACCACCTCGACACCCGCCGGAAGTTCGTCGAGCAGTTCACGAGGCACCAGTCGGTCGGTGATCACGACATCGGCGCCGGCCAGTAACCGTCTGCCCTTCACTGTGATGAGTTCGGGATCCCCCGGACCGCCACCGACGAGCGCCACACCCGGGTTCCTACCGGGTGCCGCGGAGTCGGCGGTCACATCGATCGTTCCGGACCGCATGCTCTCCAACACACTGTCTCTGACCCGGGCGGAGCGAGTGTGCGAACCACCGGAGAGCACGCCCACGAGCAGTCCCTCGTACTCGCCGACGGATGCGGTGACGGCACTGCCGTGCTGTCCCGCGTCGGCTCGCACACAGAACACCCGTTGCCGCTCCGCCTCGGCACAGACCGCGGCATTGATCTCGGGGTCGTCGGTGCACGCGATCGCGTACCACCCCTCGGCGAGGTCACCGTCGCGGTAGCCACGCTGCCGCCACCGGATCTCTCCGGTGTCGGCGAGCGCTCCCACCGAAGGGGTGGTCTCCGGTGCGATCAGTTCGACCACGGCTCCCGCGGCGATCAACCGCGGCAGTCTGCGCTGGGCGACACTGCCACCACCGATAACGACGACGCGTCGACCGGACAGGTCGAGGCCGGAAAGGTAATGCTGCTCTACTGGCATGCGCGCAACTATGCCCGTCCCGCCGTGCCGAGCGTCTCCCAGGGCGGCGACAATGTGAGCATCTCCGCACTTGCGACGGATTTTTCAGCTTCGCAACAGCTCCAGCATGTTCTCGTTGCCGAACATACTGGCCGTGTCGAAAGCCGTCGGATGTCCTGCCTGCGGGTCGGCGCCGCCGGCCAACAGTGCACGCACCACCTCTGGCTCGTCCTTGAACACCGCGCCCGCGATGGGGCTCTGACCCCGATCGTTGAGCCGGTCGGGGTCCGCACCACGCTGCAGCAGCGCACTGACCGTGGTGGCGTTGCCGTGGTACGCGGCCAGCATGAGTAAGGTGTCGCCGCTGTCGTTGGCCAGGTTCTGCGGCACTCCGGCGTCCACGTAGGCGGCCAGCGTGTCGCTGTCACCGGACCGGGCGAGGTCGAACAGTTTCGCCGAGAGTGCGAGCATCTCCTCGCTGGGTTCCTGCTCCGATTCGCTCATGACAGGGCCTCCGCGATCGTGCGCAGCGCAGCGGCGTCACCACGGACCAGCAACGTCGTGACCAGTGTTTCCTCCCACGCGGCGAGCTCGTCGCGAATCTTGGGCGCCGGGCCGATGAGTGCGACGTCCTCGACCAGGCTGGTGGGAATCGCGGCGGCCGCGTCCTTCTTATTCCCGGCGAGATAGTGCTGCTGCACCTCGTCGGTGACCGCTTCATAACCCATGCGGGCGAACACGTCCTTGTGGAAGTTGGCCTTCTTGGCCCCCATCCCGCCGATGTAGAGCGCCAAGGTGGGCTTGATCAGCTCCGCCGCCTGCTCCACATCGTCGTTGACCAGCACCGGAACCGATGCGGGCACTTCGAACTCACCCTCCGCGGGACGCCGCTCGCGGCGTGCGAATCCCGTTTCGAGTGCCTCCCGGTAAAACGCGTCGCTCTTCGGCGAGAAGAACATCGGCAGCCATCCGTCACCGATCTCGCCCGCGAGCGCGACGTTTTTCGGCCCCTCGGCAGCCAGATAGATCGGCAGGTAACTCCGTAGCGGATGCACGGTCGGTTTGAGCGGTTTCCCGAGTTCCGCCCCGCCGGGATACGGCAGCTGATAAAAGTCACCGTCGAAAGTGACCGGTTCCTGCCGGGCGAACACCTGCCGCACGATGTTCACGTACTCCCTGGTACGCGCGAGCGGCCGCGGGTACGGCTGTCCGTACCAGCCCTCCACAACCTGGGGCCCGGAGGCGCCCATACCGAGAATGAACCGCCCACCCGAGAGATGGTCCAGCGTCAGCGCGCTCATCGCGGTCGCTGTGGGAGTGCGGGCGGACATCTGCGTGATGTTGGTACCCAACCGCACCGTCGACGTCGCCGATCCCCACCACGCCAACGGGGTGAACGCGTCGGAACCGTACGCCTCGGCGCTCCACACCGAGTCGAAGCCGAGTTCCTCGGCAGTCGTGATGGCGTCCAGCGCTCCTGCCGGAGGACCCGAGGACCAGTACCCGAGGTGATAACCCAGCTTCACCGTGTCTCCTTCGTCCGTCCCGTCGTGCCGTGACTCACCGTTGATCCTGACAGCCGCGCGTCCCGCGAGTGGCGCGCGGGCGCGCCGCCGGTCCCGTCGCAGGAGCGGCGGCGCCCCAGGCGGCGCACCCGTCACTCAGCCCGCGGCGTGCTCCCGTTCGGCGGCGAGGCGAACGGCGATATCGATGATCATGTCTTCCTGACCGCCGACATACTGCTTCCGGCCGACCTCGTAGAGAATGTCGTGTGCGGGTACTCCGTACCGTTGCGCGGCACGTTCCGCGTGCAGCAGGAAACTCGAATACACTCCGGCGAACCCCTGCACGATCGACGAGCGGTCCATCACGGGCAACCGAGTGATGTACGGCTTGACGACATCCTCCGCAGCGGCCATCAAAGCGTCCTTGTCGACGCCGGTCTTGATCCCGAGCCGTTCGAACGTCGCAGCGAGCACCTCGGTGGGCGAGTTGCCCGCACCGGCTCCGAGCGCCACCAGTGAGCCGTCGATCTGACGGGCACCCGCCCGGTAGGCAAGCACCGAGTTGGCCACGCCGAAGCTGAGGTTCTGATGCCCGTGATAACCGACCTGCGCGTCGTCGCCCAACTCCTCGACCAGCGCGGAGACACGGTCCGAGGCGTCTTCCAGAATCAGCGCGCCTGCGGAGTCGACGACATAGACGCACTGGCAACCGGCATCAGCCATGATCCGCGCCTGTTTCGCGAGGTCCTGCGGTTCGGACATGTGCGCCAGCATCAGGAACCCGACGGTTTCCAGGCCGAGCTTGCGGGCCTCGTTGAAGTGCTGCATCGACACGTCGGCCTCGGTGCAGTGTGTCGCGATCCGCACCGCGCCCGCGCCGAGGTCGGCGGCGGCCTTGAGGTCGGTGACGGTGCCGAGTCCGGGAAGCAACAGCACGGCGATCTTGGCACGGGTCGCCTCGTCCACGGCTGCCGAAATCAACGTGCGCTCGTCCACCAGCGAGAACCCGTAGTTGAACGTGGACCCACCGAGGCCGTCACCATGGGTCACCTCGATCAGTGACGTCCCGGCCGTATCCAGTGCGCGAACCGTGTCCCGCACGTTCTCTTCGGTGAACCGGTGCGCCATGGCGTGACTGCCGTCGCGCAGTGTCGTGTCCACCAGCCGCACCTCACGCGGCACGTCGTCCCATCCTGACAGTGCGTTCACGCCGTCACCGCCTTCCGCTCGA
>Ga0079226_10000039_pt1 | contig 74157 bp, 75 predicted proteins | sample Poulit2014_FD_76345 | JGI IMG/M metagenome (GOLD analysis project Ga0079226, IMG submission 76345) | Agricultural soil microbial communities from Georgia to study Nitrogen management - Poultry litter 2014 | ecosystem: Environmental > Terrestrial > Soil > Agricultural land | place: USA: Georgia...
AGAGGATAGTGTACTTACATATTCCGATGATATTGATTGCGATTTAAGAGTATTAGACCAATGGGTATATCATTCTAGGTTATATAGAGCAGCAGAGATAGTAGGAGATTCTAAAAATCTTGAAATGGTACAATTAAACTCTTTTGGCTGCGGTGTCGATGCAGTTACTACAGACCAAGTAAATGAAATTTTAAAAGAAAAAGGGAAAATTTATACCGTTTTAAAAATTGATGAAATATCAAATTTAGGAGCTGTAAAAATTAGACTTCGTTCTCTTATACAGGCATTAGAAGGCAAAAATGAAATAAAACCTAAAGAAAATGTAATGCCTAAAAAAGTTGAATTTACTAAAGAGATGAAGAAAAATTATACAATCCTTGCACCTCAAATGGCGCCAATACATTTTGCTATTATGGAATCATGTCTTGAAGCTGAAGGGTATAAGTTTGAATTTTTAAAAACAGTAGATTCTAAGGTAATAGATGAAGGTTTAAAATATGTTAATAACGATGCTTGTTATCCATCTATTACTGTTGTTGGACAGATGATGGAAGCTGTAAAATCAGGCAGGTATGATACAGATAAACTAGCTCTTTTAATGTCTCAAACAGGTGGAGCATGTAGAGCTTCAAACTATGTAGGGTTTATTAGAAAAGCCTTAAAAGAAGCAGGTTATGAAAATATACCGGTAATAGCTTTATCAGCTCAAGGCATAGAAACAAATCCAGGTTTTACAGTAAGCCCAAAACTTGCTTATAAATTGGGTTACGGATTAATATATGGCGATTTAATAATGCGTCTATCAAATGCGACAAGACCTTATGAACTAGAAAAAGGTAGTACTGATAAATTAAAAGATAAATGGATAGAAACTTGTAAAAATCATGTAGTAAGTCCAAATATCTCAGGTTTTAAGAAAAATGTAGATGACATGATAAAAGATTTTGAAAATTTACCAGTAGATGAAGAAAAAATAGTTCCTAAAGTTGGTATAGTAGGGGAGATATTAGTAAAATATTTACCAGAGGCGAATAATAATTTACAAAAAATACTAGAATCTGAAGGTACAGAAGTTGTAATGCCGGATCTTACAGATTTTATTATGTATTGTTTAAGAAATGCTACTCATAAAAACGAACTATTATCAAAGGGTAAATTTATGAGGTATCTATCAAATTTAGGGGTAAAATATATAGAATTTTTTAGAGACTATGTAAGAAAAGCTCTACAAAAATCTAAATTTACTGCACCATTATATGTACAGGAATTAGAAAAAATGGCAGAACCTATTGTATCTTTAGGAAATCAATATGGAGAAGGATGGTTGCTTACTGCTGAAATGATAGAGCTAATAGAAGATGGAGCTAATAATATCGTCTGTATACAGCCATTTGGATGTCTACCAAACCATATAACAGGAAAAGGTGTAATTAAGAAAATTAGAGAAATTCATCCAGAAGCTAATATAATCCCAATCGACTATGACCCAGGTGCAAGTGAGGTAAATCAAATTAATAGGATAAAATTAATGTTATCTCAAGCTAATGATAAAATAGAAGAAGATAAATTTTTAGAAAAAGAAAATCTAGAAATAAAAGGTGAAACTAAATTATTAGGTGATATGCACTAAGCTGTTTACTACAATTGTTCAAGCTAGTAGTATTTTCTAAAGTTACTAAATTATGGTATAATGTTTAGGAATATAATGCAATTTACCAATAGGAACAATAAGAATTGGGGGAAAAGACAGGATGAAAAAAAGCGGCGCAGCAGTCTTTTTAATATCGCTTTTGTTGATATTTACAGGAACAGTTGTATTTGCATCTAAAACTTTAAATGCTTTATATCTAGCCAATGATACCAATATAAAAGGTATAGATTTAGGAGAAGGCAATGTAATAGAGCAGAGAGTTCCAAATGAATTGTTATTTTTACTTGTAGGTTTAGATGAAGACGATAGCGAAGTAACTGGACAAGATCACTCTAGAACTGATACCATGATGCTTGTAAAAGCTAATTTTGAATCTGGAAAAGTCGATATAATATCTATTCCAAGAGATTCAAAAGTATTAGTTAACGGAAAATATGATAAGATAAATCATGCTCATGCATATGGCGGTATGGTAAATACAATGCAGACTATTATAAATTTCTTAAATATTGACTTAGATTATTTTGTAACTGTCGATTTTGAGGCAGTAGAAGAAATAGTAGATGCTATTGGAGGAGTTGTAGTACATTCCCCACATAGAATTCAAGTTCCACAAGTTGGTGTAGATATTCCTGAAGGTGAAGTTAGACTTAACGGAAAAGAAGCTCTTCAATTTGTAAGACATAGAAGTGGATTTGTAACAGGAGATTTAGGTAGAATTGAAAATCAACAAAATTTTATGAAAGATTTAGCAGCTCAAATATTAAAACCACAAAATATTGCTAAGCTTCCATCAATGCTTGAAGTTTATAAAGATAATGTAAAAACAAATATACCATCAGGTACGATAGCTACATTATTGCCTAAAGCTGTTAATATAAAAATAGATGAGATGGAATCTCATACTATACCAGGAACTGACGGATATGAAACGGTACATGGCAAAGGTGTTTCATATTTCTTCCCAGATAAAGAAAAAACTAAGAAATTAGTAAAAGAAGTTTTAGGTGACTATATGTTAGATGGGGAAAGAAATTTTGAAAGCCCAGTACAAGATGATGAAATAGATAGAGAGTTAAATCAAAATAAAAAGAACTTATAAAGCAATAGATAAGTTAAGGAGTTTTGTTCTATGAGAATTGAAAGAAAAAATGAACATATTGAAAATTATTTAAAGACTCTTTATACAGGAGATACATTATTTTCTAATATCTTTATAGAACATAATGCACTACCAGAATTATCTATGGATGATATAGACACTTCCGTAGAAATTTTTGGTAAAAAAGCATCTCAACCATTTATGATAAATGCTATTACAGGTGGTGGAGAAATATCTACTGATATAAACGGGGACTTAGCAAGGCTTGCAAAGGAATTTAATATTCCTATGGCTGTAGGAAGTCAGAAAGTTGCCTTGGATGTAGAGGAAGCTAGAGAATCTTTTATGATAATAAGAGAAATTCTTGATAAGGACAATATAGTAATTGGAAATTTATCAGCTCGTGAAACATTGGAAGAAGTAGAAATTGCAAGTGAAATGATAGAAGTAGATGCTATGCAACTTCATCTAAATACATTACAAGAGCTTGTAATGAGCGAGGGAGATAGAGATTTTAGAAACCAACTTACAAATATTGAAAATATAGTTAATAACTATAATAAGCCTATAATAGTTAAAGAAACAGGTGCAGGTATAAGCAAAGATGTAGCACAAAGGCTATATGATGTTGGAGTTAGATATATAGATATATCTGGTTCGGGAGGAACTAATTTTGTAGAGATAGAAAATATTAGACGCTTTGATATGGATTTTTCCGATTTATACGGATGGGGAATTCCTACAGCAAAATCTATTATCGATTGCAGAACTCTTCCTGATGATTTACACATAATAGGCAGTGGTGGTATAAAAACAGGCAAAGATATAGTAAAAGCTATTATATTGGGCTCTGACCTTGTCGGAATAAGTGGAGAAATACTATCTTATTTAATGCACGGAGGATACCAAGGAGCTAAAGAATATCTAGAAATTCTAACTTATAAATTAAAAATGATAATGTTACTTTTAGGTAAAAAAAATATTGCAGAATTAAAGAAAACGGATTATAAAGTATTTGGAAAATTAAAAGATATTTTATAAATTTAAATTTTAAACAAGGCTTTTTCAAAATTTATTTTTGAAATGGCCTTTTTTTTGATAATATATAAATATTAAAAGAAATATAATAAATAAGTTAAAAGGAGAAAATATGAAGATATTAAACTTTGGATCTTTAAATTATGATTATGTATATAGAGTAAAGACGATATTAAAACCAGGAGAGACACAAAAAGCCATAAGTAGAGAATTATATTTTGGTGGTAAAGGTTTAAATCAATCAATAGCTTTATCAAAAGCAGGTTTGAAAGTATACCATGCGGGAAATATTGGAAGAGATGGCGACGATTTAAAAAAATATTTAAATGATTATAATGTAAATACAGAATATATAAATAAAGTAGACGATTTAACGGGGCATACTGTTATACAAGTAAGTGATGATGCTGAAAATAGTATACTTTATTATAGTGGTGCGAATTATAAAAACGAGAAAAATTACATAGATTATGTTTTAGAAAAATTTGATAAAGGCGATATTCTTTTGCTTCAAAATGAAATAAACTGTATAGATTATTTAATAGATAAAGCAGCTGAAAAAGAAATGAGAATATTCTTTAATCCATCACCTTTTAATGATGATATAAAATTATGTGATTTATCAAAAATAGATACATTTTTAGTAAATGAGATTGAAGGATTTCAAATAACGGGTTATAGTAAAAAAGAAGAAATATTAAAAGAATTTAATAGAAAATATCCTAAATCAAAAGTAATGTTAACTTTAGGTAAAAATGGAAATTGTTATATGGAAGATGGAGAAATATACAATCAAGATATTTATAAAGTTAAGGCAATAGACACAACGGCAGCAGGCGATACATTTACAGGTTATTTTATATATGGTATAGTGAATGAATTAGAAATAACGGATATATTAAAATTTGCTTCTAAAGCTTCCGCATTAGCAGTTACAAGAGAAGGAGCAGCTCCATCTATTCCTATATTTAAAGAAGTAGAGGAATGTAAATTATAAATTATTATATAATATAAAATATTCTTGTAATATATTTGTAACTGAATTGTAATAATATCTTTAATATTTATTGTTATTTTTTTGATATAATTAGATAGACATAAAATTTATATACGATTTTGGGGGATTACATGAAAAAGAAATCATTTGTGATATTTTTAATATCATTGATTATATTAGGTGGTATAGCATATTACGGATATACCATATTAAATGCTTTCCAAGCGACAGTAGATAACAGCATAAGTGGAACTGACTTGGCGAGTGGCAATAAAATAGAGCAGAAAGTTCCAGGCGAGATTATGTTTCTCATGGCCGGTATAGATGAAAATAGCGATGAAGAAGCTAAAGGTTCTATGGCAAGAACAGATACTTTAATGTTGATAAAAGCAAATTATAATACTGGAGAAGTAAATATAATTTCAGTGCCTAGAGACACTAGAGTAAAGATAAACGGGCAAACTCATAAAATGAACTCAGCCCATGCTTATGGCGGAATGCCACTTACTATTAAAACTATAAGAACTATGTTAGGTATAGATTTAGATTATTATATGGCAGTTGATTTTGATGCTGTAAAGGGAATAATAGATGCCATAGGTGGTGTAGAGGTAAATTCACCTCATAGAATTCAAATTCCAGAGATAAATATAGATATACCAGAAGGTAAGACAAAACTAAACGGTGAAGAAGCACTAGAATTTGTAAGACATAGAAATGGATTTTCTAATGGAGATTTAGGTAGAGTGGAAAATCAACAAAACTTTTTAAGAGATTTATCTAGACAATTACTTAGTCCAAAAAATATCTTCAAGCTTCCTAAAATAGCAAAGGTATATGAAGAAAATGTAGTAACAAATATACCGGGAGATACTATGAAAGAATTTTTAATGCATGCATATAAATTTTCACCAGATAAGATAAAAACTCAAACTTTACCAGGAAGACCTACAACTTGGAAAGAAAGTCCAATATCTTATTATGTATTAAACAAACAAGCGACTTTAGAATTAGTAGATGAAGTATTTTCAAGATATAAAATAGCAGAATAGTAAAATAAAAAGGATATGCTTAAAAGCATATCCTTTTTTTAATTATTTTTTATTAAAAAACCAGCTCTTTTTGCTAGTAATGTTGCTAAAAATACTTTAAAAATATCTCCTGGTAAAAATAGTAAGAAACCAGATTTTATTATATTAAATAAATTAAAAGTATCTCTTGCAGTAATATAAAAATATCCAGCCATATAAATAAGGCCAAATAAACTAATAGTTAATGTTCCTATTAAAAATATTAAGAAAATATTTTTAAATTCGACAGGTTTATATTTTCGACTTAAGTAACCAACCAAAGCTGCTGCTATTATAAAGCCTATAATAAATCCAAAGCTAGGCATAAATATTGCTTGGTAACCGCCACGACCTCCAGAAAAAATTGGAAGCCCTATAAGTCCTAATAACATATATAATGCACAAGATAATGCACCATATTTAGAACCTAGAAAATATCCTGCAGTAAGTACAAAAAAAGTTTGACCTGTAATAGATACAGGAACCATAGGTATAATTATAAATGCTCCAATGGCTATAAGTGCAGTGAAAAGTGCTGACAGTACTAAGTTTTTAGTACTAATTTGACTTTTAGTAATATCTCCCATATTATTCCTCCATAAATTTTATTCCTAAATCAACAACTTTATCGATAGAATAGGTTTGAGCTAAATCATCCATATTTTCGCTTATATATTTTAAAGCTCTTGGATGAGTGATTAGTTTTTCTATGATTTTTTTCAAATGTTCATTAGATCTAACTAATATAGCCATATCATTAAAGGTAAGGTAGTCTGTATTTTCCTTTTCCTGTCCAGGAAGATAATAAGGAATTACCATAGGTATCCTTTTACATATAGCTTCCGTAGTAGTTAAACCTCCAGGTTTAGTAATTATACAATGTGACATATCCATAAATTCATCTACATTATGAACAAATCCGTAAACTTCAAGGACACCTTTATCAATAAAGTACTTATAAGTGCTATTTAAATTGTTCTGGATTTCTTTGTTATTTCCGCAGATAGCTCTTATTTTTAGATTATAATCTATGGTTACTAAAGTTTCAACTATTTCTTCCATAAATTTAAAGCCTAAAGCCCCAGCCATAAGCAATATATTAAAATGACTTTCATCTTTTACTATATCTGTTTTTTTGAAAAACTTAGGGTCTATAGGTATTCCATATGGATGTATTATTTTAGGATTGATGCCATCTTCAATTAATTTATCACGAGTAAATTCACTAGCGACTATATAAGCGTCTACAAATTGGCTTACATAAACCCTATGTGCTTCAAAATCAGTAACTACTGATATAAAGGGTATATTTACTAGACCATCTTCTTTTAGTGCAGCTACAAAGGAAACTACAAAAGGATGGGTAGAAATAATTAGATTAGGATTTTCGTCTTTTATTATTTTAAATATTTTTTTACTTGAAACAGCCTGTAAACTTTTTAATACTAATTTAGATACATTTTTTGTGTTAGATGTTTTATAAAGAGCACCATAAGCACCAGGAATTTTGCAAGCCATATTGATATATGAATCTATAACTAAATCTCCCATCTTAGGGTTTACTACTTCCATAGCATCTACAACACTTACATCATAACCTTTTTCAGTATATTTATTTTTTAAGTTTCTCGCAGCTTCATTATGTCCACCGCCTGTGGACATTGTAAATATAACTATGTCTGACATATTAGCCTCCTCTACTAATTATATATTATACTAAAGAGATAATTAATATTCTACTAATATAAAATATTGTATACTTTTAGCAACTTTTATATAATTAGAGAATTAAAAATTTTAAATAAAAAAGAGATTTATAAATATAAATCTCCTTTATTTATTTTCTTCTCTTTTTATAGTTCTATAGTTTTGCATAATTTTTGAAAAAATCTCTCCACTTGTAGGAGGAGTAAAAGTTATAGCATTTGCTCCAGCTTCGATAGTTTGAGAAATTAATTCTTCCGTCGGGCCACCTGTAGCGATTATAGGAAACTCATCTCCAACTTTTTCACGAATTTGCTTTACAAGCTCTATAGTATTTTTTCCTCCAGATACATTTAATATATCTGCACCAGCATTTATTTTACCTTCTATATCGTCATTAAAAGAAACGACAGAAGCTATTATTGGTATATCCAAAACTTCGTTCATTTCTCTAATTCTTTCGTTGGGGATAGGTGAGTTAACAACTATTCCATATGCGCCTAGAAAATCGGCATGCATCGCTAGATTTATAACTCTTGGCCCACTTGTTAAACCACCGCCAACTCCTACAAAAACAGGATTGGAAGCAACTTGAATAATAGATTGAGATATAGCCATTGTAGGGGTAAAAGGATATACAGCCATTACAGCATCTGCATTACAATTACTGATAATAGATACATCAGTTGAAAAGACAAGTGATTTTATTCTCTTTTTTAATATTTTAATACCGCTTGCTTTATAAATACTCTTTGGAACTGCAACAGTTTTTGATCTAAGAGGAGATATAATCTCAGGTATATATTTTTCGTTTTTATTCATTAGAATCACCCCGATTAATGTTTTATACTATATTATACCCGTGAAATACAAGAAATAACAATAATTAATAAAAAATTAACTATATATTTTACTAAATATTTCACGAGAATTTTAATAGTTTATATAAAAACCGACTTTTAAAAGTCGGCTATTTTTTAAGTGTAGAAAAGTCTATCCAGTAATTTATTTTTGTATTTGAATTAGATAAAATTAATTTATTTTCTTCTATATCTTCGTTCCACATAGAAGTATTTATAGATAATATGTTATCTTGATTTTCATCATAATCTACTGTATAAATTTTTTTAGCTTTAGTTTCTATATAGATATTATCAAAATCAGGTAATTTGCTTTTATCGATATTTATTTCTACATTAGATAAGTAGTTTTGAGTATCGATATTTAAGTTTATAAAGTTTTGATTTCTATCTTTTAATTTAATTTTTTCGTAATCTAGTTTATTTTTGTAATTATCTGGAAAAGTTTTTTCTTTTAATTTTTCATAATTAAAGTATTCTGGATTGATGGCAGTTTCAGCTACTTCAAATAAAACTATATCTGAATCAAATAAGTTCATATAATAGTCAGCATTAATTACATTATTATAATTATGAATTCCATTTATCTCTGAAAAAGAGTCGGAAAAATATGCGTATCTATTATTTATATAGCTTCCAGTAAAGAAGAGGGCATTAGCTGCATCTTTCGCTTTAGGATTATAATAATTTATATAAGTATTATAATTTTCATCTAATAATAATTCTTTATGAACGCCGTCTAGTTTAACTTTATCTCTTTCTGAATATACAGTTTTAGGAATAAAAGTTTCTATATTTTCATTTATCAATATTTTAGATGTAGGAAGATATTTTTTTAGTTTATAGCTGGTATCAAAGTTTTGACTATTAAAAGGCTGAACATTGCTATTAGTTTTTCTGAGTTGAGCTATTATATTCTCTATTCCTACAATAGAACCTCTATCGCTCCAATGTCCAACATTATATTTTTTATAAAACATCCTACCTTCAGGTTTGGCGTTTATAAGGTAATTGGTAAGGTTTAAAGTGTTTATCTTTTTTTCTTTGAGTCTTTTTTTAAGTCTATCCATATTTTCATTATTATATACTATTGTATCTGGTATATATTCTGGATATACAGAATTTTTAGATGGTGTTATTACAAATAAAAATTCTTTGCCTTCGCCTTCTACATAATTCTGTAATTTTTCTACAAAATTAGAAAATTCATCTATATAATCACTTAAATCATCAGGCTTAGAAAATTTATAAAAGACTTCATCGTTTTTACCATAATCATATAGTGGATGGTTTAATATATTTATACTTTGAGTTAATACATTGGTATTTAAAGCTATAAGATTATCTCTAAAGCCTATTCTATCAGATAAATAATCTTCTAGTATTATTGGATTTTCAAAAATTTCTTTAAAACTAGATATTTCAAAGAGAGCTTTGTTATCTAGTTTTGAATGCTCATCTTTTTTGTGATTAGTAAGTATAGGAGGAATAATTATTAAAATTAAGAAAAGTAGTATAAAAGCTTTTTTTACTTTATTTAAAGCTTTATTTGATTTTTTAGATTTAGGATTTAAATCTGTATTTTTTTCTTTTGATTTTTTAAACATATTACACCTCTTTTAAAATCTTGAATAAATAAATGGGCTATAAGTACTAGTTATAACGACAGATATTGATAGTATAAATATAATTATAAGTACTATATTATAAATTAATTGAAAAATTGCATTGTTTTTGCCTTTATTTCTTAATATATTAAATAAAGGTGTTGAGAATATAATAGATAAAATTAAAAGAATTATCATATCATTACTTAAAAAGTATTCATAAGTATAGAAGCCACCTGCATTTTCTCCTAAACCTATTAAACTTAAAAAATATAATTTAGCAGTTTCAATATCTACGGCTCTAAAAATTATAAATCCTAAACTGACGATTAAGAATGTAGTGAGCATTCTAATAATTTTAGGAAATTTATCTAGTAAATTTTTCTTTGTGAGAATTTTTTCTATTACATTAAATATCCAGTGCCAAATACCCCATATAATAAATGTCCATCTAGGGCCATGCCAAAAACCAGTAACTAAAAATACTATTAAAAGATTTAGATATGTTCTTTTATTTCTATTTCCGCCTAATGGAATATATAGATAATCTCTAAAATAGGAAGACAGGCTTATATGCCATCTTTGCCAAAATTCTTTTAAAGATTTTGAAATGTAAGGGTAGTTAAAGTTTTCTGGTAATTTATAACCAATAATTTGAGCTATACCGATTGCCATATCAGAGTAACCTGAGAAGTCAAAGAAAATTTGAAAACTATAGGATAACATACCTATCCAAGCTGTAGGTGAATCTATACCTGAGACAACTTGGTCGAATATTAAATCGGTTTTCACTCCGAGATTATCAGCTATTAAAACTTTTTTAGAAAGGCCTAAAATAAATCTCTGAATACCTTCGTAAAAATTATTTAAATTGATATTTCCTCGATTTTCAATTTGTTTATATATCTGATTATATCTTACTATAGGACCTGCAGATAACTGTGGAAACATTCCGATATATACAGTTAAATTTATAAAATTTTTATTAGCTTTTACACTTCTTTTATATACTTCTATCTGATAAGAAATTGCTTGAAAAGTATAAAAAGAAATACCTATAGGAAGTATAATATTTTGTAATGCAATATTATTTCCTGACAGTTGATTATAGCTTTCAATAAAGAAATTAGTGTATTTGAAATACATTAAAAATGCAATATTAGTTATAACTGCAAAACCTAGAAAAAACTTTCTGGATTTATTATTTTGTTCTATTAATTTTCCGAACAAGAAATTAATAGTTATCGACCCCATTAATAAAAGTACATAAGAAAAATTATTCCATCCATAAAATATCAGACTAAATAATAAAAGTACTATGTTTTTATATTTATTTTTTGTATTATAATAAATTAATAAAAATATTGGCAAAAATATAAATATAAAAGTAAGGGAATTAAAAATCATCTTTTCACCTCTTTGTTATAATTGTCTTTATATCTATTCTAAACCATATAAGCTCAGATTTTAATAGTATATAATAATTTAAATGGTTTTTCAATTTATCTAATTATAGACTATACTCTAAATCAAGGGATAATCATAGCTTTATATATTATAAATAAATTTTTATTATAAGTGATTTAATAAATTATATTAGTTATTTCTTTATATATTAGCAAAAATTTATATAATGAAAGATTCTTTGATATAATTTTTATGGAGGTAATATATGGAAAAACATTATATTCCGGGGACGGAGTTTGAAATATATGCAGATAGAGGTATGTTTTCTTTTGGTATAGATGCTATACTTTTATCGGAATTTGCAAAAATGAAGAAAAATAAAGTTTTGGTGGATATAGGAACAGGCACTGGAATAATAGGCTTAAGATGTCTATATAAATATAATTTAAAAAAAGTTTATGGTATAGAGCTACAAAAAGAAGTTTATGATATGTTTGAAAAATCTATAGAATTAAACAATTTAAGTGATAGAGTAATAGGTATAAATAAAAATCTTAACGACTGTTATATTGATTTTGAAAATGACAGTATAGATTATATAGTTTCAAATCCACCTTATAAGAAAAAAAATAGTGGTATTATAAATGATAAAGACAATTTTAGTATTTCACGACATGAAATTGCTATGGTCTTAGAAGATATATTTAAATTTGCAAAACTTAAATTAAAAGACAATGGAGCTTTATATATAGTCCATAGACCGGAGAGGATAGTTGATTTAATAAATTTTGGAAGAAAATATAATTTAGAGCCAAAGAGTATGAGAAGCATCATGTCTAAGAAAAATACTCAGCCTAAAATGGTTTTAATAAAATTTATAAAAAATGCAGGAGAATTTTTTAGTTGGGAGAAGCCTTTCATAGTTTATGAAGAAAATGGAGAATACACAGAGGAAGTAGTTGACACATATTATGGAAAAAATAAAAGGTAATTTATATATAGTTCCTACGCCTATAGGAAATTTAGAGGATATGACATTAAGGTCATTGAGAATTTTAAAAGAAGCAGATATAGTACTTTGCGAAGACACCAGAAGAACTCTAGCTTTATTAAATCATTATGATTTAAAGAAAAAATTATTATCTTATCATGAGCATAATGAAAAGATGCGAGTTGATGAAATAATAAATATGATTTATGAAGGCATGGAAGTAGCTTTAGTAAGTGATGCAGGAATGCCAGGTATATCGGATCCAGGCCATGTTATTATTAAAGCTTGTATTGAGCATGGTTTAAATGTAGAGGTCTTGCCAGGAGCTACAGCTACTATAACAGCTTTAGTTTTATCTGGACTTAATACAGATAGATTTACATTTTTAGGTTTTATACCTAGAGAAAATAAATATAGAAATGAATTTTTAAGAGAATTAGAAGAAATAAATCATACTAGTATAGTTTATGAATCAGTGCATAGAATTCTCAGTACTTTGAAATTATTCAGCGAAAAATTTCCTGATAGAAAGATAGCTGTTTGTAGAGAACTTACAAAAATTCACCAAGAAATAAATAGAGGGACTTGCCTAGAAGTTTATGAATATTATAAAAATAAGGAAAATATAAAAGGTGAATTTGTAATTATCTTAGAAAAAGCTGAAAAAGAAGAAAAAGAAATAGATATAGAACGATTACTAAAAATAGAATTATCGAAAGGTAAGAGAAAAAAAGAAGCTGTAAAATATATAGTAAAAGAATACGGTTTAAATAGAAATGATGTTTATCAAAAAAGTTTGGAAATAGACGGAGATTTTTAAATGGATGAGTTAAATTTAATAGAACTGATAAAAAATATGGATAAAAAACTCGAAGAAAAATATTTTAATATTGATAGCTTGTCAAAAAATAATTTAAGACAACTTATACAAAAAAATATTGGTCCTATTATATCTTTTGATAAGATGAGCACAAAAGCATTAAAAACTATAACCGATAGAGGCGGAATATTTGCTGTAGATGGAAGTAGCAATACTTATGGAGGTAATTTTCCCCACTATATGGATTTATATCAGGCGACTTGTTTAAAATCTATAAAAAAAGAAGAAAATACTATATTAGTAGATGGCTATATTCCTTTGTTAGATGAAGAAATAGACCCATTAATAGATAAAGACGATAAGAACTTAAGAGAAAAAAAGTTAGCTGATTTAGAGGTATTAGCAGCTATAGAGGGTATTAATAAATCCGTTCCAAAAATTTTATTGATGGATGGTTCATTGATAAGATATGAAATATTGGCAAAAAATAATTGGGATAAGCTTAAAGATATATGCTTAGAGAGAAATATCATGATAGCTGGAATAATTGAAGATATAAAAACTTCTATAATTTATACTCTATTAAAAGAAAGCAATGAAATAAACTTTGAAACTATATTTTATGATAGGGAAATTTTATTTAATTTATTAGATTATGGGGAAGCTATAATTATAGAAGATTTAAATAGAGGAAAGTCAAAATATGGACTAAATTCTTCTTTTATAAGAAGCAGTAAATCGCCAACAGTTATCGGAGTAGATGTTTTAGAAGAGCAATATAAAAATTTAGGCGATATGATTTCATTGATATTGAGCATTACAGATGAAAATAGCAGAGGGATACCTCTATTAATGGATTTAGTAGATGAGCAGACGCGTATTTCTGACAGTATGATAAAAGAACTTTTAAAAACACATATGGACGTTAAATTTTACGAAAAATTATTTAATGCACAGCGATATAAGAGAGGTTTTTAATCTATGGATATAAAAATTATAGGGCTTACAGATCAGCATGAGGCGTATGTAGGCTCTAAAAATAGAAAATTTAGAATAAATGAATTTTTAATTATTGAAGATATATATCAAGGAGATTTAATTGGAGAAATAGTAGAGGCTCATACTTATAATAAATTTATCCCCATGGTAAACAATGGGGATATAATGGATGCTAATATGCTTAACTCTATGGAAGCTTTAGGATTTGATTTAGAGGCTGGAACTATTTATTTAGCAAAAATTAGACTTGTAAATGAAGCTAATTTTCCGATAGAAACAGGTTCTAATTGTAGAGTACCTAATTTTGAAGAAGTTAAAAAATATTTTATTTCTACAACTATCGAAAAGGGATTAAACCTAGGCGTTATAAGAAATACAGATGATATTTATAAAAGTGCTGATAGAGAATTTCTCGGTATATGTAAAACTTTAGAGGACAATAAATTTATAGAGCAAAGAGAACTGCCTTATATTTTTGATTTATTTGGGATGCATGAATATCCTCATATAGGAGTTTTTGGAGGTTCTGGCTCGGGTAAAAGTTTTGGATTAAGAGTGATTTTAGAAGAGCTTATGAAAAAAAATATACCAACTATAACTTTAGACCCACACTATGAAATGGATTTTAGCGATAAATTTAATATGGACTATGGGCCAGATTATAGCGGTGATTATAGTAAATTTATAATAGGTAAAAATATAGGTATAGATTTTACTGAATTAAATACTAAAGATTTAAAAAACTTATTAAATACTTCATCTAGATTAACTGATGCTATGGAAAATGTAGTAGATAATCTACATAAAAATAAAGATAGTTTGCTTACTTTTGAAAATAGACTTCAAAGAGTTATGAGAGGTCAAGAATTAGGCAGCGAAGAAAAAATAAACGATAAAATTATAAATTCACAAGAAACTGATGAAAAACAATATTATAAAAGAGTTTTAGATGATTTTAAAAAATATAATGATAAATGTCCTCCTTCATCTATTACAGGAGTTTCATGGAGATTCGATAAATTAAAGCGAATGGGCATTTTTGAACATAAAATTAATGAAGCAGAAATTGCCTTGAAATCATGTAAAAACATTGTAATACAGGGAAGTATAAAAATTATACAAGTTTTTGCAACTTATATCATAAATGTATTATATGAAAAGAGAAGAAATTATAAAGATGCAATCATAAATAATAAAACTGAAGAATATTTTCCGCCTTTTATAGTGGTAACAGATGAGGCACATAATTTTGCACCTCAAACTAAAGATGGAATGACGGATATACCTAGTAAGTATATACTTAGAGAGATAGCTCAAGAGGGCAGAAAATATGGTGTGTTTTTAATATTGGCAACTCAAAGACCATCGCTTTTAGATAGTACAATAACAGCTCAGCTAAATACAAAACTTATATTTAGAACTAATAGAGCTACAGATATTCAAACTATAAAAGAAGAAACGGATTTAAGTATAGAGGAGACAAATAGACTTCCTTATTTAAAAACGGGAGATGTGTTTTTATCAGAATCAGCTTTGGGTAGAACTATGTATGTAAGGATTAGAGCAGCACATACAAATACACCACATAAGGAAAATCCTTTTGAAGAATTGCTTTATAAAAAAAATCAAGATATTGAAATTTTTTATGATATAGTAGAAAAATATTTACCTGTATCAGAAGATGATTTATACAATACCTGTAAAGAAATTCAGGAAGATATAGGGAAAATATACTCAGTAAGCGACTTAAAGACTATATTAGAAAGCCTTTATGATGAAAACTTAATAGAAAAAGAAGAAGGGCTATTCGGTACAAAATATATTTTAAAGGAAAATATAAAAAATTAAGAGGAGAAATATGTCTAAATACAGAAATGAATATAAGGTTTTAAGGTACGATTGTAATTATAAATCAAATATGAAATTAGAAGCTATGTTTGAACATATGATAGACAATGCAGTAAATCAAAATAATTTCCTAATGAAAGATTTTTCAGGAGATAGAGATTTTTACTGGATAGTTTATCAATGGGATGTAGATATTTTAAGATATCCAAAAGAAGGTGAAAAAATATTTATAGACACATATGCTACGGGATTTTATAAATTTTATGCTTATAGAAATTTTGATATATATGACAAAGATGAAAATTTATGTTTAAAAGCAAAAAGTAAATGGCTTATGCTTTCTAAAGACTTTAATTTAAAAAGAATAGATGAAGATGTAGCTAATCTCTATGATTATGAAAAGGGTAATGAAGTTTTAAAAAGAAATTTTAAAGATGAAGACGATGATTATAAACTTAGTAAGACATTTGATGTAAGACGCTCTGATATAGATTCATATATGCATGTTAGTAATACAAAGTATATAAATTGGTTGATAGAGAGTATACCTTTGGATATATATAGAAATAATAAAATAGAAAAAATTCAAATAACATATAAAAATCAAACAAAGTACAATGATTCTGTAGATATATATATGTCTAATATAAAGACATTAGATAATAAAAATATAATAAATTATAGAATTATTGGTAAAACTAGCAAAGATACTAAAGCATATGGTAAAATATACATTATAAGTAATGAATAATATAAAGCAGGGGGATAAAAAGTTGAAAAAGAGAATAACTTCATTAATGTTGGCCTTTGCTATGATAATTACAGTGGTTTTACCAAGTAGTCCATCATTTGCAATTAATAATATATATTCAGAAGATGTAATAGAAGAGATAAATAAACAAGAGTATAAAGATGAATATATAGATATAATTATAGAATTAAAAGATAGAATTACTAACTTAGTTAGAGTAAGCAGTTATGATGATGAAGAAGATGTAGACAATAAAAGAGAAAAAATAGTAGAAAATTTAAAGTTAAATAGAGATATATCACAAAAAAGTATAATGGAATTTTTGGAAAAAGAAGAAGAAAAAGGCAAAGTAAAAGAAATAGAAAGTTTTTATATAATAAATAGTATAAGAGTGTTAGCTAAAAAAGATACTATAGAAAAACTTAAAAATTATTCCAATATAGAGAGAGTTACTTTAAATGAAAAATTAAATTTAGATTCAAAAAATACAGATACTACAGATATAGTTAATTTATCTAGTAGTAATGGTGAGTGGAATTTAGAAAATACAAAAGTAAAATCTGCATGGCAAGAATATGGAACTACAGGAAAAGATATAGTAATTGGTTTTATAGATAGCGGTGTAGATTATGAACATCCAAGTTTAAAAGAAAACTGGAGAGGTTACGAAAATGGCAAACTAAATTCAAAAGGCAATTGGATTGATATAGTTGATGATTCTGAATATCCAATAGATGAATACGGACATGGAACAGCAACTGCAGGAGTGGCTGTAGGTAAAAAATCTTCACAAAGAAATGTAGGAGTAGCTCCTAATAGTAAGTGGATTGCAGCTAGGGCATTTTCAAGTGATTATGCTTTAAATAATAATATAATCGCTGCAGGAGAATGGATGTTAGCACCTGGTGGAGATGTTAAAAATGCTCCAGATATTATAAATAACTCTTGGGGAGGTTCAGCAGGAACTAAACCATGGTTTAATAAAATGTTGCAAAATTGGATTTCTGCTGGAATATTTCCTGTATTTGCAGCAGGAAATTTAGATGGAAGTGGTACTGCAAAGATGGGTTCCATAGAAAATCCAGCAAGTTTATTAGATTCTTTTTCGGTTGGTGCAATAGATTCAAATAATATAATTGGAAAATTTTCTAAAAAAGGACCATCACCTTTTGATGAAGAAGGTAATATTATAAAACCTGAAGTAGTTGCTCCAGGGGTAAATGTATATACGACTTCAAAATCTGGAGGTTATGATAGATGGACAGGAACTTCTATTGCGACACCTCATGTATGTGGTATAGCAGCATTAGTAAAAGAAGCTAACAAAACTATTGGACCATACCAGATGAAAGACCTACTTATTAGCTCCACAGAACCTTTAGTAGACAGCGATTATCCACATACTCCAAATATGGCTTATGGATATGGATATATAAATGCACTAAAAGCAGTACAAAATGCTAAGATAAGCGCTTTAACAGCTGAAAGGTTTACAAGGATTTCAGGAAGCGACAGATATGCTACATCAGAGAAAATATCTTCACAGTTTTATCAAGATAACAAAGTAGATACTCTTTATATTGCGAATGGAAATAAATTTGCAGATGGGCTTACTATGGGACCTATGACATTTTATAACAATGGGCCTTTAATATTAACAGATAAAGACAATTTATCTAATACAGCAAAAGAAGAGATAAAGAGATTAAATCCAGGTAGAGTAATAGTAATTGGCGGCACAAACTCTATAAGCGATAATATATTAGTTGAAACTCAAAATATTACTAAAGTAAAACCGATTAGAATATTTGGTAAAAACCGATACGAAACTAGCACAAAAATAGCAGAGGATATAAGTCGTGAAAATACAGTTGAAAAAATATTTTTAGTAAATGGCATGAAGGATGCAGATGCTATTTCAGTAGCAGCTATAGCTAGTAAAGACGGAATACCTATAGTTACAAATTCAGATAATAAATTATTACCTAGTACTAAAGAATATATAGATAATAATAAAATAAAAGAAGTAATTATTATAGGTGGAAATAAAACTATAAATGACAATGTAAAAAAAGAACTTGAAAATAATTCTATAAAAGTAGAGAGATTATCAGGAAGTAATAGATATGCAACTGCAAGTAAAATAAACACTATATACTTTAATGCTTCAGGAGATAATATTTTTATAGCTAACGGTGTGAATACTGCTGATGCATTGGCAATCGGTCCAGTAGCAGGTAAATTAAAAGCACCTATACAAATAATTCCGAAAGATACATTGCCAGATGAAGTAAAAAAATATTTAAAAACAGTAGATTTTGAAAGTATTTATTTACTAGGTGGTAAAAAATCAATAAGCGAAACTAACTATGTAAACTTATTAAATTTATATAAGTAAACTTATAAGAGATAAAAATAAGGGAGAAATATGGATACTGAAAAATTATTAGGTGAAAAGCAATATCATATAGATTTAAAAAAAGGCGATATAGGAAGATATGTACTGCTTCCAGGAAATCCTAAAAGATGTAAAAAAATTGCTGAGCATTTTGATAATCCAAAGTTAGTAGCAAATAATAGAGAATATATAACTTATACAGGCTACTTAAATGGAGAGAAAGTATCGGTAACATCTACTGGTATAGGCGGTCCTTCAACAGCTATAGCCGTAGAAGAGCTTGTGAATATAGGCGCTGATACATTTATAAGAGTTGGAACTTGCGGTGGAATGCAATTAGATGTAGAGTCAGGAGATTTAGTTATAGCTACAGGAGCTATACGTATGGAAGGAACTACTAAAGAGTATACTCCTATAGAATTTCCAGCTGTTTCAGATTTTTACTTAACACAGTCTTTAATAGAAGCATGTGAAAAAGATAAATCTAGAAACTATCATCTAGGGGTAGTTGAATGTAAAGATTCTTTTTATGGTCAACATAGCCCAGAGACTAAACCAGTTTATTATGAACTTCAAAATAAATGGGAAGCGTGGAAAAGAGCTGGTGCTTTAGCTTCTGAAATGGAGTCAGCTACTTTATTTATAGTTGCAAGTTATAGAAAAGTAAGAGCTGCAACCATACTTCTTTGTATTAATAATCAAGAAAGAGTTGCAAAAAAAATTTCAAATGAAGTTGTAAAAGACACAACTATAGTTATAGATAAGGCGATAGAAGCGTTAAAAATACAAATAGAAAAAGATAAATTAAAATAAATTGAAAAAGTAAGGGCAAAAGTCCTTACTTTTTTTTGTTAATATGATATATTATAAAATAGGTAAATAGTTTAAATTTATTTAGATTTTGTGGTATAATGTCTAAGATAGACTTTAATTTTAAATTCTTAGTTAATTTATTGACTTTCTAATAAGTTTTTGATAAAATGTTAAGTTGCAATTATAGACGAAATAAGGGTAATGTTTTTTGAATAATAGTCATTTTTCTTATATAAAATATAGGAATTTCCCTTGGCTATTTCAATAAGAGGGGTGAATTGTTTATGCATACTGAAAAGTATGGTATTACGGAAAGAGTTAGCTTTTCTCGAAATCAAAATGTTTTAGAGTTACCTGATTTAATTGATATTCAAACTAAAAGCTATAAATGGTTTTTAGAAGAAGGACTTAGAGAGGTTTTTGACGACATAAGTCCAATTCAAGATTATGCTGGTGCATTAGTTCTTGAATTTGTTGATTATTATCTGGAAGATACTCCGAAATATACAGAAGAAGAAGCGAAAGATAGAGATGCTAACTATTCTTGTCCACTAAAAGTAAAAGTTAGATTAATAAACAGAGAAACTGAAGAAGTAAAAGAACAAGAAGTTTTTATGGGTGACTTCCCGCTTATGACAGAAAGTGGTAGTTTCATCATAAACGGAGCTGAGAGGGTTATAGTAAGTCAGCTTGTACGTTCTCCAAGTGTTTATTTTAGTACAGATATAGATAAATCCGGAAATGATATATTTTCAGCTACAGTAATTCCTAATAGAGGAGCTTGGTTAGAGTTTGATACTGATGCAAATGGAGTCGTATCAGTGAGAATAGATAGAACTAGAAAGTTGCCAATTACTACATTATTAAGAGCGTTGATTTTTGATACAGACGAAGAAATAATAGAAGCATTAGGAGACACTAGTGAGCTTAGGACTACTTTAGAAAAAGAGGTTTCAAGAACTCAAGAAGAAGCTTTAATAGAGATTTATAAAAAGTTAAAGCCAGGAGATCCTGCTTCATTAGAAAGTGCTGAACCTTTAATTAACAATTTATTCTTCGATAGTAGAAGATATGATTTAGCTAAAGTTGGAAGATATAAATTCAATAAAAAACTTGCTTTAAGAGATAGAATAACAAATTGTATTTCAAAAGACGATATAGTAAATGAGGAAACTGGAGAGATATTAGTATCTCAAGGTGAAATAATAGATTTAGAAACTGCTATAGCGATAGAAAATGCAGGTATAAATGTTGTAGACGTAGTAAAAGACGAACAGGATGTAAGGGTTATAGGTAACCACTTTGTTGACATCGAAGCTTTCGATCTTGATTTTGATGTGTCAGATTTAAAATTATCTGAAAAAGTGTATTATCCACTTATGAAGAAAATTCTTGAGGAAAATGATGATCCAAAAGAAATAAAGAAACAGATGAGAGAACAAGCAAGAGAACTTTCACCTCTTCATATAACACATTCAGATATATTAGCATCAGTAAACTATGAATTTAATCTATTCTACGGCGTAGGCGAAGTAGATGATATAGATCATCTTGGAAATAGAAGAGTAAGAGCAGTAGGTGAACTTTTACAAAATCAATTTAGAATTGGTTTATCAAGGATGGAAAGAGTAGTACGTGAGAGAATGTCAACTCAAGACCCAGACCTTGCAACACCACAAGCACTTATCAATATAAGACCAGTAGTAGCTTCAATAAAAGAATTCTTCGGCTCAAGTCAGCTTTCACAATTTATGGACCAAACAAATCCACTAGCTGAATTGACACATAAAAGAAGAATGTCAGCTCTTGGACCAGGTGGTTTGAGTAGAGATAGAGCTGGAGCGGAAGTTCGTGACGTTCATGATTCTCACTATGGTAGAATCTGTCCGATAGAAACTCCTGAAGGACCAAATATCGGTCTTATAACTTCAATGACAACTTATGCTAGAATTAATGGCTATGGTTTCTTAGAGACACCATATAGAAAAGTTGACAAGAAAACAGGTATAGTTACAGAAGAAATTGAATATTTAACTGCAGACCTTGAAGATTTATATATAATAGCTCAAGCCAATGAGCCACTAGATGAAAATTCTAGATTTATAAATGAAAGAGTTTCAGGTCGTGGTATCAACGGTGAAAATGATATTTATCGCCGTGAAGATATAGATTATATGGACGTTAGTCCGCAACAAATAGTATCTGTAGGTACTGCAATGATTCCATTCCTTGAAAATGACGACGCTACAAGGGCGCTAATGGGTTCAAATATGCAGAGACAAGCTGTTCCTCTTATAAAAACAGATGCTCCAATCATCGGTACAGGAATTGAACATAAAGCAGCTCACGATTCTGGTGTAGTACTTTTATGTAAAAACGATGGTGTAGTTACAGAAGTTTCAGGTGATGAAATTCAAGTAACTAGAGACTCTGATAGAAGAGTTGAAAGATACAAAGTTATGAAATTCAAGAGAACAAACCATGGTACTACATTTAACCAAAGACCTATTGTTAGAATAGGAGATATAGTTAAAAAAGGCGACATCATAGCTGATGGTCCAAGTACTGAAAATGGTGAAATAGCTCTTGGTAAAAATATATTAATTGCATTTATGACTTGGGAAGGATATAACTACGAAGATGCTATGCTACTAAATGAAAAATTAGTAATAGATGACGTTCTTACATCTCTTCATATAGAAGAACATGAATGCGAAGCTCGTGAAACTAAATTAGGACCAGAAGAAATAACTAGAGATATTCCTAATATTGGTGAAAACATGAGAAAAGACCTAGATGAAACAGGTATAATTCGTGTAGGTGCAGAAGTAACAAGTGGTGATATATTAGTTGGTAAGGTAACTACAAAAGGGGAAACTGAATTATCAGCAGAAGAAAGACTTCTTAGAGCAATATTTGGTGAGAAAGCAAGAGAAGTTAGAGATACATCTCTAAGAGTACCTCATGGTGAAACAGGGGTAGTAGTAGATGTAAAAACTTTTAGCAGAGAAAATGGAGACGAATTATCTCCAGGAGTAAACCAAGTTGTTAGAGTAAATGTTGCGACTAAGAGAAAGATTAGTGTTGGGGATAAAATGTGTGGTCGTCACGGAAATAAAGGGGTTGTATCTAGAATACTTCCAGTAGAAGATATGCCTTACTTACCAGACGGTACACCAGTACAGATAGTTCTAAACCCATTAGGGGTACCATCACGTATGAACCTTGGACAAGTACTTGAGGTTCACTTAGGACTTGCTGCCAAAAAATTAGGTTGGAAAGTAGCGACTCCAGTATTCGACGGTGCAAGTGATCAAGATATAATAGATGCATTAAACTCTGCAGGATATCCAGAATCAGGAAAAATCTGGTTAAGAGATGGTAGAACTGGGGAAAAATTTGATAATCCAGTAACTGTAGGATATATGTATATGCTAAAACTTCATCACTTAGTAGATGAAAAAATTCACGCTAGATCAACTGGACCATACTCTCTAGTAACTCAACAACCATTAGGTGGTAAAGCACAATTTGGTGGACAAAGATTTGGAGAGATGGAGGTTTGGGCTCTTTATGCATATGGTGCAGCTCATACACTTCAAGAAATTATGACAGTAAAATCAGATGATATAGTTGGTCGTGTTAAAACTTATGAAGCTATTGTAAAGGGAGAAAATATTCCTGAGCCAGGAATACCTGAATCATTTAAAGTTCTTATAAAAGAACTACAATCATTAGCATTAGATGTAAAACTTTTAACTGATGATAAAGAAGAAGTAACACTTAAAGTAGATGATGATGAGATAATAGACTTTAACCATATTGACGATGATTTTAAGAAAAAAGAAGAAATAGTTAATGATTATGAAAAAGTAGATGAGAAAAATAGAGACTTTACTGTCGTAGAAGAAGACGCAGAAGATCTTTAATTTTTAGCAGGAACAATTAAGCAATGGAAAGGAGAGGGCTCCTTGTTAGAATTAAACACTTTTGACTCAATGAAGATAGGCTTAGCTTCTCCCGAGAAGATTAGACAATGGTCTAAAGGAGAAGTAAAAAAACCTGAAACAATAAATTACAGAACATTAAAACCAGAAAGAGAAGGTCTATTTTGTGAGAAAATATTTGGGCATACAAAAGACTGGGAATGTTATTGTGGAAAATATAAACGTATTAGATATAAAGGTATAGTTTGTGAAAAATGTGGAGTAGAAGTTACTAAATCAAAAGTAAGAAGAGAAAGAATGGGGCACATAGAACTTGCTGCTCCAGCTTCACATATTTGGTACTTTAAGGGTATACCATCAAGAATGGGACTATTACTAGATATGAGCCCAAGAGCACTTGAAAAAGTATTATATTTTGCTAGCTATGTAGTAATAGATCCAGGTGAAACTGATTTATATGAAAAACAATTATTAACTGAATATGAATTCCATGAAATGTGTGAAAAATACGATCCATATAAAGATTTTCATGCAGGTATGGGAGCAGAAGCAGTAAGAGAACTTTTAGAAAACATAGATCTTGAAAAAGAATATGCATTTTTAAAAGAAGAAGTAGAAACAGCAACAGGACAAAAGAAAATTAGAATTATGCGTCGTCTAGAAGTAGTAGATGCTTTTAGACAATCAGGAAATAAACCTGAATAGATGATTTTAGATGTAGTTCCAGTAATTCCACCAGACTTAAGACCTATGGTACAACTAGAAGGTGGTAGATTTGCGACTTCTGACTTAAATGATCTTTACAGAAGAGTTATCAATAGAAATAATAGATTAAAGAGACTTTTAGATATTGGTGCTCCAGAGATAATTGTAAGAAATGAAAAAAGAATGTTACAAGAAGCAGTTGATGCTTTAATAGATAATGGTAGAAGAGGAAAACCTGTTACAGGACCTGGTAATAGACCACTTAAGAGTTTATCAGATATGCTAAAAGGTAAAACAGGACGTTTTAGACAAAACTTACTTGGTAAACGTGTTGACTATTCAGGACGTTCAGTAATCGTAGTTGGACCTCAACTAAAATTCTATCAATGTGGACTACCAAAGAAAATGGCACTTGAGCTATTTAAACCTTTTGTAATGAAAGAACTTGTTAAAAAAGGACTTGCTCATAATATTAAAAATGCTAAGAAAATGGTAGAGAGAACTAATCCTAAAGTTTGGGATATATTAGAAGATGTAATAGTTGACCATCCAGTATTACTTAACCGTGCACCTACTCTCCATAGATTAGGTATTCAAGCGTTTGAGCCAATACTTGTAGAAGGTAAAGCTATTAAACTTCACCCACTTGTATGTACAGCATATAATGCCGACTTCGATGGGGACCAAATGGCGGTGCATTTACCACTTTCTATGGAAGCACAAGCAGAAGCTAGACTTCTAATGCTTTCAACAAATAATATACTTGCACCAAAAGATGGTAAGCCTATAACTACACCATCTCAAGATATGGTACTTGGAGCATATTATTTAACAACAGCTGATGACGGAGAAAAAGGTGAAGGTTTAACATTTGCAAACCATAACGAGCTTATTAAAGCTTATGAAAATGGAGCAGTTACGCTACATGCAAAAGTTAAAATGAAAAGAAAATCCGTATTAGATGAAAATAAAACAAAAATTATTGAATCAACAGTAGGTAGATTTATTTTCAATGAAGGTATTCCACAAGACTTAGGTTTTGTAAATAGAAATGAAGATGAATTTAAACTAGAAGTTGATAAATTAGTAGATAAAAAAGTACTTGGACAAATTATAGATAAGTGTTTTAGAAAACATGGAAATATAAGAACTGCCGAACTTCTTGACTATATCAAGAGCATTGGTTATAAATTCTCAACTATTGGTGCGTTAACTATATCAATGGGTGATGTAATAGTACCAAAAGCTAAATTTGATATACTTGCAAAAGCAGACAAAGAAGTAGAAAAATATGAAAAAATGTTAAGACGTGGTTTAGTATCTGAAAATGAAAGATATGAATTCGTAATTAGCATTTGGGAAAAAACAACAGAAGAACTTACAAAAGCTCTACTTGATGAATTAGATCCTAAAAACAATATCGCAATCATGGCTACATCTGGAGCCCGTGGTTCTACTAACCAAATAAGACAGTTAGGCGGTATGCGTGGACTTATGAGTTCTGCTGCTGGTAGAACAATAGAAATTCCTATAAAAGCAAACTTCAGAGAGGGACTTTCAGTACAAGAATTCTTCATCTCAACTCACGGTTCAAGAAAGGGACTTTCAGATACAGCCCTAAGAACTGCCGACTCAGGTTACCTAACTAGACGTCTAGTAGATGTTTCACAAGATGTTATAGTAACTGAAGATGACTGTGGTACAGACAGATATGTAGTAGCAGAGGCATTTAAAGAAGGTAATGAAGTAATAGAAGATTTACAATCAAGAATTATCGGAAGATATGCATTTGAAGATGTTCTAGATTTAGATACTGGTGAAATAATCGTTCATAAAAATGAAATGATTACAGAAGAAATCGCTGAATGGATAGATTCTAAAGGTATAGAAAAAGTAAAAGTACGTTCAGTACTAGGCTGTAAAGCTAAAAACGGTGTTTGTTCAAAATGTTATGGTAGAAACCTTGCAACAGGTACTCCAACAAATGTAGGTGAAGCAGTTGGTATCATTGCAGCTCAATCAATTGGTGAGCCAGGTACACAGCTTACAATGAGAACTTTCCACTCTGGTGGTATAGCAGGAGTAGGAATTACTCAAGGTTTACCGAGGGTTGAAGAGTTATTTGAAGCTAGAAAACCAAAAGGACTTGCTTATATTACAGAAGTAGCAGGTACTGTTGAAATATCAGATAACAAAAAACGTAATGATATAACGGTAACTACTGAAGATGGAGAAAAATATGTTTATACTGTACCTTATGGTTCAAGACTAAAAGTTAAAGAAGGCGATCATATAGAAGCTGGAGATGTATTAACAGAAGGATCTGTTAACCCACATGATATACTTGATGTTAAAGGACCTGTAGGAGTACAAGACTATATTACAAAAGAAGTTCAAAGAGTATACAGACTTCAAGGTGTAGATATAGATGATAAGCATATCGAAATAATAATAAAACAAATGCTTTCAAAAGTTAAGATTGAAGATAGTGGAGATTCAAGCTTCTTAGAGGGTACATTAGTAAATCAAATGGATTTTGAAATTGAAAATGAAAAACTTGAAAAAGAAGGCAAAAATCTTGCTATTGGTACTAGAGAATTATTAGGTATTACAAAAGCTTCTCTAGCTACAGATTCATTCTTATCTGCAGCATCATTCCAAGAAACTACAAGAGTTCTTACAGATGCTTCTATAAAAGGAAAAGAAGATACTTTACAAGGTCTAAAAGAAAATGTAATTGTAGGTAAATTAATCCCAGCTGGTACTGGTGTTAGAAGATACAATAGCATAGAAATAGACTACGAAGGAAAAGCTGAGGAAGATAAACAAGCTGAAGAAGTTGTAGAAGTAGTTGAAGAAATCAATAAATAATAGAAAGACGACTTTAAAGTCGTCTTTTTTATTAATAAAAATATATATTTTATTTGAAAATATTTGACTATATAAAAACTTTTTGTTATTATATGAATAACTTAATTTAGTATTATGTAGTAATACTATAATTAAGTAGAAATAAAATACAGATATTATTTTGGATTTTATAATTCAAAACTCTAAAAAACTTTAGTTTTTTAGAGTTTTATTTTATAAAAAATATTTTTTAACAAGGGGTGTTTATATGGATAGTAAGAAAATAAGCCTAGCGTCGTACATAGCGGTGGGGTCAATGTTATTTGGTCTCTATTTTGGTGCAGGAAACCTCATATTCCCAGTACATTTAGGTCAGGAAGCTGGTAGCAACATTATTCCTGCAATAATAGGCTTTTTAATTACAGGTGTCGGCCTTCCGTTTTTTGGAGTACTTGCAATAGGTATTTCAAATAGTAATGGTCTTAGAGATTTGTCGAGTAAAGTTAGTCCAAAATATGGAATGTTTTTTACAATTTTATTATATCTTACAATAGGTCCATTTTTTGCACTTCCTAGAACGGCAACGGTATCTTTTGAGATAGGCATAGTTCCTTTTGTGGATTCAAAATTAGCACTTATAATTTTTTCATTAATATTTTTTGCTTTAACTTGGGCATTTTCTATGAATCCATCAAAGATAATGGTGTGGATTGGTAAAATATTAAATCCTTTATTTTTAACATTTTTGATTTTTATGATAATTATAGCATTTTCTAGTCCTATGGGAGAAATAAAAGGTATGGCTCCAAGTGGAGGATATGTAGATAAAGCATTCTTTACTGGTTTTCTTGAAGGTTATAATACTATGGATGTATTAGCGGCATTAGCTTTTGGTATAATAGTTGTAAATTCTATAAAAAATCTTGGTGTAGATGAACCTATTGAAATAGGCAAAGCAACTTTTAAATCCGGCCTTTTAAGTGTTGCTGGTATGGGTATTATATATACTAGCTTAGCTTTAATGGGTGCTATGAGTGTAAATAAATTTGAACTATCAAAAAATGGTGGAATTGCATTGACACAAATTGCAAATTATTATTTTGGAAGTCTTGGTTCAGTTTTGTTAGCTATTATAGTAGTTTTAGCTTGTTTAAAGACAGCTATAGGACTTGTAACAGCTTGTAGCGAAACTTTTAATGAAATGTTTCCTAAGATTCCATATAAAGTTTTTGTTAATTTATTTAGTTTAGCAGGCTTTATAGTTGCAAATTTTGGATTAGATTCAATTATTAAATTGTCTACACCAGTATTAATGTTTTTATATCCGCTATCAATAACTCTTATAATATTAGCTTTTGTGGAAAAATTCTTTGGAATATCTAGAAATGTATTTATAATGACTACATCTTTTACAATAGTAGGAAGTATATTTCAATGTTTAAAGGCAATGCCTGATATTATAAGTAAAAACAAATATGTTTTAAATATTATAGATTTTGGAGATAGATTACTTCCATTTTCTGATATAGGAATGGGTTGGGTAGTTCCAGCTTTAATAGGGTTTATATTAAGTTTAATTTTTATAAAGCTATTTAATAAAAGAAATATAGAGATGCATTTAAATTAAATTTAAATGCATCTTTTAATGTATATAAATAATTGAGATTTGATTAATTGCTTTTATTGTAACAATTACTGTGATATGGTATAGTGAAATGAGTAAAGATTAAGGAGTTATAAATGAAAGATTATATTATTGAAATAGATGGAGTAGAGTTTTCTTATGAAGAAGTTGAGAGTAGAGAAGAACTTGCTCTTAAAGGTGTAGATATAAAAATCGAAAAAGGTGAATTTGTAGTTATATTAGGACATAATGGTTCTGGCAAATCAACTTTAGCTAAATTAATAAATGGTCAACATTTTCCTACCAAAGGTGATATCACGATAAATGGTATGAATACAAAAGATAGTAAAAAAATTTGGGATATTAGAAGCACTTGTGGTATGGTCTTTCAAAACCCAGATAATCAAATTATCACTACTGTAGTGGAAGAAGAAGTGGCTTTTGGACCTGAGAACTTAGGGGTGCCACAAGAAGAACTTAGAGCTAGAGTAGATAAGTGTTTAGAAATAGTAGGCATGACAGAATATAAAAAGCATTCTCCTGCCCTATTATCAGGTGGGCAAAAACAGAGAATTGCTATAGCTGGTATACTTGCTATGAATCCAGAATGTATAGTGCTTGATGAGCCTACAGCGATGCTTGACCCATCAGGTAGAAAAGATATTATGGATACTATTAAATTTTTAAATAAAGAACATAATAAGACTATAATCCATATTACACATTATATGGAGGAAGCTATAGATGCAGATAGAATTATAGTTATGAATTCAGGGGAAGTAGTTATGGAAGGAACACCTCGTGAAATTTTCGTTCAAGTTGATAAAATGAAAGAGTTAGGACTAGATGTTCCACAGGTTACTGAACTTGCATATTTATTAAATAAAAACGGTTTTAATGTTTCTAAAGATGTTCTGAGTATAGATGATATGGTGAATGCAATATGAAAATAGAAATAAAAAATGTTAGTTATATATACAATCAAGGCAACCCCTATGAAAAAAAAGCTTTAGATAGTGTTAATTTAGAGATAAACACAGGCGAATTTATAGGGATAATTGGCCATACAGGGTCTGGAAAATCAACTTTAGTACAACATTTAAATGGTTTAATGGTACCAACTAGCGGAAATGTAATAGTAGGTGGCATAGATACTAAGGATAATAAGGCTTCAAAAATAGATATTAGAAAAAATGTAGGTTTAGTTTTTCAATATCCAGAACATCAATTATTTGAAGAAACGATTTATAAAGATATAGCTTTTGGTCCTAAAAATCTTGGATGTACAGAAGAAGAGATAGAAGAAAGAGTAAAATGGGCTTGTGATTTAGTAGGCTTAGATTTTGAAAATATGAAGGACGAATCGCCATTTGAACTATCAGGTGGTCAAAAAAGAAGGGTGGCTATAGCTGGTGTAGTAGCTATGAAACCTAAATTTTTAGTGTTAGATGAACCTACAGCAGGACTTGACCCTAAAGGTAGAGATGAGATATTAGACCAAGTGAAAATGCTTCATGAAAAAGAAGGGATAACTGTAATATTAGTTTCTCATAGTATGGAGGATGTAGCTAAATTAGTGGATAGGCTTATAGTTATGGATGATAGCAAAGTTTTTATGGATGGTTCTCCTAGAGAAGTTTTCTCTAAAAAAGATGAGCTAAAATCTATAGGTCTTGGAATACCGCAAGTTATGGACTTTATGATTAGATATAAAGAGATGGGACATGATATTTCAACAGATGTTTTAACGGTAGAAGAAGCCTATGAAGTATTAAGTAAATATTTAAGGGAGGGTAAAGATGTTAGATAATATGACAATCGGTCAATACTTTCCTGGAGATAGTATTATTCACAAACTCGATCCTCGAGTAAAAATAGCGGCAGTAACATTATATATAATAGCTATATTTATGATAACTAAATTTATAGTTTATATACCAGTAGCTTTAATGATAGCTTTAGTATTATATATTACAAAAATACCAGTAAAGAGTGTATTAAAAGGGCTTAGACCTATAATATTTATAGTCTTACTTACTTTTATAATAAATATTTTTATGACACCTGGGGAAGTGGTATTTAAAGCTGGAATATTTAGCATAACTAAAGAAGGTATAAGGACAGGAAGTTTTATGGCTTTTAGACTTATATTTTTAGTTTTAGGAACATCTTTATTAACGTTAACTACAAGTCCGATATCTCTAACTAATGGACTTGAAGATATAATGAAACCTCTTTCAAAAATAGGTTTTCCAAGTCATCAACTTGCTATGATGATGACTATAGCATTGAGATTTATACCTACATTATTTGAAGAAACTGATAAAATAAGAAAAGCTCAAATGGCTAGAGGTGCAGATTTTGAATCGGGAAATATAATAGCCAGAGCTAAAAATATGATTCCACTTTTAGTTCCATTATTTATAAATGCCTTTAGAAGAGCCGATGATTTAGCAGTTGCTATGGAAGCTAGATGTTATCGAGGCGGCGATGATAAAACTAGATTGAATGAACTAAAATATGAAAAGAGGGACAAAGTAGCTTATATAGTAATGATACTTTTATTTGCTATTATAATAGCTACTAGATATATTTAATGAGAAATATTAAGTTAATTATACAATACGACGGCTCATATTATTCAGGATGGCAAAAGCAAGATGATGAAAGGCTTATAACCATTCAAGGAGAAATATTAAAGGCGATTAAAAATTTATCTTTTGAAGATGTAAAACTTATAGCATCCGGTAGAACAGATAAGGGCGTACATGCTAGAATGCAAGTAGCTAATTTTAAAACCAATACAAATATTCATCCTGAAAATTATAAGATGGGGATAAATAGATTTCTTCCTGATACTATACAGGTAATAGATGCAGAGGAAGTACCACTTGAATTTAATTCAAGATATGATGCAAAAAGTAAAACATATAAATATTTTTTAAATAATTCACAATTTATGCATCCTTGTTATATTAAATATAAAGGTCATGTATATAAAAAAATGGACAAAGAAAAAATAATAGAAGCGACTAAATTATTTGAAGGTCATCATGATTTTGCATCTTTTATGGGAAGAACTAAAGATGTAAATACTAAAAGAACCATAGATAAAATAGATTTAGAATTTATAGATGATGATATTATATTTACATTTAAAGCTGAAAGTTTTTTAAGAAATATGATTAGAATAATTATAGGTTCTATTATAGAAGTTGGCAAAGGTAAAAAAGATTTAGATTGGGTAAAAAATGCTTTAGAAAATGGAAATAGAGAATTATCTGGTCCAACAGCTGACCCTAGTGGATTATATTTATGGGAAGTTATTTATTAAGATAGAGTTTAGGCTCTATCTTTTTTTATTGGCTTAAATAAACAGAAATAAAATATAGTAATATTAAAATTATTATTTTATAATAAGAGAAATAAAATAAAAGTATATATTATTTTTACATATTTAATTAATAAAGTTTAGATAAATTTTTATTAAATACTTTATTTCTGTGCTTAGAGTGATTTCATATGATATAATTATAATATTATTGAAAAATAGGGAGGGTTATTTGAATAAAATGTATAATAGAATAAATATTAATAAAAGAGCGTTGTCAGTCTTAATGTTTTTATTAATCTTATGCAATATAGTTTTTATAAGTCCAGCTATGTCTTTTGCAGAGGATTTAGGACTAGAGACGCCAGGTGTACTGAGAGTTGGTATGGAAGCTAACTATGCACCTTTTAACTGGTCGCAACCAAATGACGAAAATGGAGCAGTAGAGATATCTAATAGTAAAGGTGAATATGCAAATGGCTATGATGTGGCTATAGCTAAAATAATTGCCGATAAATTAGATTTAAAACTTGAAATTGTAAAATCTGAATGGGACGGACTACCAGTAAGTTTAACTAGTGGTAAGACAGATGTAATAATTGCAGGTATGTCACCTACTGAAGAACGTAAAAAAATGGTGGATTTTACCGATAACTACTATACTTCAGATTTAGTTATCGTAGTACAAAAAGACGGAGAATTTTCCGATAAAAAATCTATACAGGACTTTAAAGGAGCAAAGATTACAGGACAATTAAATACTTTTCATTATTCTGTAATTGACCAAATAGATGGAGTAGAAAAACAGACAGCACTTGAAAACTTCCCATCAATGATATCTGCTTTAAAAGCAGGTAAGATAGATGGATATGTTTCAGAGCGTCCAGGTGCAATGGCAGCCGTAGCTTCAAATGACGATTTAATGTATATAACTTTTGAAGAAGGAAAGGGCTTTGAAGCAAATACAGAAGATACTTCAATAGCTATAGGTACAAGAAAAGACAGTCCTCTTACTGGTAAAATCAACGAAATTCTTTCTAATATATCAGAAGATGAAAGACAAGATCTTATGGAAAAAATGGTAAGCTTTAACACAGGAAGTGGAGCTACAGGATTTTTCAATACTGTAAAAGCATTATTTGATAAATATAGCAGTATATTCTTAAAAGGTGCAGCTACTACAATGGTAATAGCTATATTTGCAACTCTTATAGGTTTCTTTATAGGTATAGTAATAGCTGTAGTTAGAAGTATCAAAACAGACAAAAGAAAAAATGTAGTCGGATATTGGATACATAAAGTAATAAACTTTATATTGTTACTATATGTAGAGATATTTAGAGGTACGCCTATGATGGTACAATCAGTTATGATTTACTATGGTGGTAAACAATTTTTAGGAATAGATATGAGTCCGATATTTGCCGGTATTTTCATAGTATCTATAAATACAGGAGCTTATCTATCAGAAGTTGTTAGAGGAGGTATAAACTCAATAGATGAAGGTCAGAGTGAAGCTTGTAAAGCTATCGGTATGACACATTCACAAGCTATGAGATACGTAATACTTCCACAAGCTATAAAAAATATACTTCCTTCTATAGGAAATGAGTTTGTTATAAATATTAAAGATACATCAGTTCTTAATGTAATATCAGTAACAGAGTTATTCTTTATGGGTAAATCAGTTGCAGGTACTTCATATGAAATTTTTGAATCTTATTTCATAATAGCTTTAATTTACTTAGTCCTAACATTTACAGTTACTAGAATTATTTTATTAATTGAAAGAAAACTAAATAAGGACAGTAAGGGATTCGTTATGGAGTCAAGTACAGGAGGTAGAGCATAGTGGACCCAATAATAGAGATAAAACATTTAAAAAAATCTTTTGGTAAAGTAGAAGTATTAAAAGATATAGATTTTGATATATATAAAAATGAAGTTGTAACTATAATAGGTTCTTCTGGCTCTGGTAAATCTACACTTTTACGTTGTATAAATTTACTTGAAGATCCAACGGATGGAGATATACTTTTTCATAGAAAATCTATATTAAGCAGAGGCTTTAAAGAAACAGATTATAGAGCAAAAGTTGGTATGGTTTTTCAACAGTTTAACTTATTTGAAAATATGACAGTTCTAGAAAATTGTGTAATAGGACAGATAAAAGTTTTAAATAGAGATAGAAAAGAAGCTGAAGAAAAAGCAATGAAATATTTAGAGAGCGTAGGCATGGGTGAATATATAAATGCTAGACCAAAACAAATTTCTGGAGGTCAAAAGCAAAGAGTTGCTATAGCACGAGCATTATCAATGGACCCAGAAGTTCTATTATTTGACGAACCTACTTCAGCACTAGATCCTGAGATGGTAGGGGAAGTTTTAAAAGTAATGGAAGATTTGGCTAAAACCGATATGACTATGGTAGTAGTTACTCATGAAATGGACTTTGCAATGGATGTATCCACTAGAGTTTGTTTTATGGATAAAGGCTATATAGTAGAAGACGGTCCAGCAAAAGAAGTATTTGCAAATCCTAAGCACGAAAGAACACAAGAGTTTTTACAAAGATTTAAAAGAAGTTAATATATAAAATTTAGAGATTTCCATGGGTCAATTAGTTTTGATTTATGGAAATCTTGTATTATAATGAAGTTATGTTTGAACTATGACAATAAATATATTATAAGAGGGATATAAATGGACGAAAAGAAAAGAATCGAACTTGAGAAATTAAAAAAAGTCGGTTTAGATATATTAAAGGAATTTATAAGAGTTTGTGATTTATTGGATTTGAAATATTATTTAGCTTATGGAACATTAATAGGTGCTGTTAGACATGAAGGATATATTCCATGGGATGATGATGTGGATGTATACATGCCAAGACCTGATTATGAAATTTTTATGAAAGAAGCTAAAAAATATTTAAAAGATAATTATTTTGTGCAAAACAATGACACAGACCCTGAATATTTACTTAGATTTGCAAAACTTAGAGATAGTAATACTACATTTATAGAAGAGGAGTACAAAAAGTATACAATAAATCATGGTATATTTATAGATATATTCCCTTTAGATGGTTATGTAAAAGGAAAAGACTTTTTATTAGATATGAGAATTAAACAAAAGGCTTTTGAAGAATCGGATAATGAAGTTAAATTTAAAAATAGTTTATCTACATTTAATATGAAAGTTATACAAAAAATAGGGCCAATATTAAATAAAAAGATTAATTTAGAGAAAACCATGAACTCTTATGAAGATAGAGCTAAGAAATTTTCTTATAAAGATTCTGATTATGTGGCAGAGATGGTTGGAAGCATATATATAGTGCCTATGAAAAAAGAAGTCTTTGGAGAAGGCAAATTGATGAAATTTGAAGATATATACGCAAGAGTTCCAGATGATTACGATACATGTCTTAAATTATTATATGGAGATTATATGAAATTACCACCAAAGGAGCAAAGAGAGCCTCATCACAATTTTGTAGCAATGGATACAGAAAAAAGCTACTGGGAATATATCGGTAAATTTAAAAAATAGAGGGGTTTATATGGATAATAAACAGGTAATACAATATTTAAAAGAAAAAAAAGAATTTAAAGATAAAGATATAAATATAATAAAACCACTAACAGGCGGTATAACTAATGATAATTATTTAATAGAAATAGATAGTAAAAAATATGTACTGAGATTGCCAACTCCTAGTTCTAAAAAAATGATAGATAGAGATACTGAATATAAAAATAATACAATAGGTTGTAATTTAAATTTAAATGCTCCTTGTATATATTTTAATTGTGAAAATGGTATAAAAATAGCTGAGTATATAGAAAAATCAGATATAGATGTAGAAGAATTTAAAGAAAATAAAGAAGCTATAGAAAAAATAGCCAAAACTATTAAAAAATTACATAGCAGTAATATATTAATGGAAAATGATTTTGATATATTTGAAAAATTAAAACTTTATGAAGATATAACTATAGAAAACAAAGGGTGGTTTCCAGAAGACTATAGAGAAGTAAAGGAAAAAGTATTAGAAATATACAATAATCTTGAAAGAGAATATGGATTTTCTAAAAAAATATGCCATAATGATGCCCTTGCAGAAAACTTTATATTAAGTAAAGATAATAAAGTTTATTTAATAGATTGGGAATATGGTGGCAATAACGACCAAGCTTGGGATTTAGCTAGTTTTCTAATAGAAAGCGAATTATCTAAAGAAAATATGGAAATATTTATAAATTCTTATTTAGATAAAGAAAAATTAGATAAAGAGCTAATAGAAAAATTAAAATTCTTTACAATATATCAAGACTTTTTATGGTCAGTTTGGACTTTAGTTAAACTTTCTTCAGGAGAAGAAGGCTATGAAGAATATTTTACAAAAAGATATAATAGGACTAAAAGAAATTTAGATATATATTTTAAAAGCAAAGATAAGGGCTTAGAATACTATTTAAAGGGATGATTAAATGAACGCAGTTATACTTGCGGCAGGGCTTGGTTCCAGATTTAAAGATATGACAAAAAACACTCCTAAAGCTTTTTTACCTATAGATGGAAGACCTAATTTAGAGAGAAATATTGAATATCTTATAGATTCAGGTATAGATGAAATAATAATAGTTGTAGGCTATTTAAAAGAAAAATTTTATTATTTAGAAGATAAATATAAAGAAGTAAAATTAATAGAAAATCCAAAATATAAAACATATAATAATATGTACTCATTTTATTTAGCTAAAGAATATTTAGGTGATAGTTTAATATTAGAATCGGATATAGTAATACTTAAAAATATATTTGATAAAGTAGATTACGATTATTCAACATATTTTACAGTTAATAGAAAAATTGATGGAGTAGAGTGGGTTCCTGTAATAGGTGAGGATGGGTTTGTAGTAGATATGGATATTACAGATAAAAAACTTCCTTCATTGGCAGGAATATCATATTGGAAAAAAGAAGATATTAAAAAAATTATTATGAAGTCTGAAGAATATTATAAAAATAATAAATTTTCTGATTCTAAATTATATTGGGATAATTTTATAATAGATTTATATGGAGAATTGAAAATTAAATGCAGAGAAATTTCTTCAAATTTAATTTTTGAGATGGACAATAAAGAAGATTATGATTATATAAATAAAATTATTAAGGAAGAAAAGTTTGATTTATAAGGTTTTGGATAATTATATCTAAAGCCTTTTTATTTTATATGTCAGATAATTAAGTAATTAAGAGGAGAGATAATATGAATTATGATTTTGAAACTATAATTAATAGAAAAGGTCAAGGGTCAATGAAATGGGATTTAATGTATGCTACTAAAAAAGATGTCGGAGATGATATTGTTCCGCTTTCAGTAGCTGATATGGAATTTGAAAATCCTCCTCAGATAAAAGAAGGATTAAAAAAATACATAGATGAAATGATTTTAGGTTATACAGAGGCGACAGATGAATATTACAAATCTGTAATCGATTGGATGGATAGAAGACATGATTTTAAAGTAAAGAAAGAATGGATAGTGAACACTCCAGGTGTAGTTACAGCTTTCTTTAATGCAATAAAGATGTTTTCAAAAAAAGGTGATGGAGTAGTAATAATGAGTCCAGTTTACTATCCTTTTTATTTAGCAATAGAAAAAAATGATAGAAAAGTTGTAGATTGTCCGCTTATAGAAGAAGATGATTATTATAGAATTGATTTTGAAAAATTTGATGACCTGACAAAAGAAAATAAATTATTTATATTTTGTAGCCCACATAATCCTATAGGTAGAGTATGGACAAAGGAAGAGCTAAAAAAATTAGAAGAAATAATTATAAAAAATAATGTAATAGTAATATCAGATGAAATTCATCATGACTTAATTATGCCAGGATATAAGCATACTGTACTTCAAACTTTATCTGATGAGTTAGCTGATAGAACTATTACTTGTACAGCGGCTTCAAAAACATTCAATATAGCTGGTCTTAGCATGAGCAATATTATAATAAAAAATGAAAAATTAAGAGAAGAGTTCCAAAGAGGTTTGGATATGGCGAGTATAAGAATTTCAATGATGGGAATAAAGGGTACAGAAATTGCTTATAATGAATGTGAAGATTGGCTAGAAGAACTTTTAAAAGTTATAGATAAAAATCAAAAACTTGTAAGTGAATTTTTTGCTAAAAATTATCCTATGATAAAAGCACCTCGTATAGAGGGAACATACTTGCAGTGGATAGATTTTAGAGCTTTAAATCTATCTACTAAAGAATTAGAGAATTTAATGCAACAAAAGGCAGAAGTATTTTTAGATGAAGGCTATATATTTGGTGAACTTGGAAATGGGTTTGAAAGAATAAACTTAGCTGCTCCTACTGTAATTATTGAAAAAGCTTTAGAGAGAATAGGAAATGTATTAGACGAAATAGTTTAAAAGTGAGGTGTAAACTTGAAAGGACTAGTAATTGGATGTGGAAGATGGGGTTCATTTATTGCGTGGTACTTAAATCATATAGGGCATGATATAACTTTATATGGAAGAAAAGAATCTAAAAATATGCAAAGATTTATGGAGACAAGAAAAAATAATCTTATAACTTTACCAGAGAGCCTAAAACTTACAAATAATTTAGATGAAATTCAAGATAAAGATTTTTTAATTATATCAGTTGGTGCACAATCTTTTAGACAATTAATAAAGAATATATCAGATTATAATTTAAAAGATAAAATAGTTGTTTTATGTATGAAGGGTATAGAAATTGAAAGTATGGAGAGGCTTTCTGAGATAGCTGAAGATTATCTTCATCCTTCAAATAAGGTAGCTGTCTGGATAGGTCCAGGACATGTGCAAGAATTTTATAGAGGTATACCAAACTGTATGGTTATAGATTCAAATCACAAAGAAACAAAAGAGATATTGGTAAAAGAATTTGGAAGTGATTTAATAAGATTTTACTATGGGCAGGATTTATTAGGCAATGAAATAGGTGCTGCTGCTAAAAATGTTATAGGCATAGCAGCAGGAGCATTAGATGGTCTAGGAGTTTCATCATTAAAGGGAGCTTTAATGAGTAGAGGTACTAGAGAAGTTTCAAGGCTTATAGAAGCAATGGGAGGCAATCCTTTTTCAGCTTATGGTTTATGTCATTTAGGAGATTATGAGGCAACAGTATTTTCTGAGTATTCTCATAATAGAAAATTTGGTGAAACTTTTGTAAAGGGGGAAAAATTTGATAAATTGGCAGAAGGCTATTATACATCTAAAGCTATGGTTAGATTAGGAGAGAAGTATAATGTTGATTTGCCTATAACTAAAGCAGTATACAAAGTTTGTTATGAAAATCAAAATCCTAAAAAGACATTGGAAGATTTGTTTTTAAGAAGTTTAAAAAATGAATTTTAATTGACGTTAAAACAGTAAAATGTTAATGTAGAATTAACAAATAAAAACATAGAGAGAAGGGATAATATGAATTTGACAATGATATTATTCTTAATATTAATTATTATTATATTTTGGTTTGTAAATACATATAATAAATTTATTAAATTAAGAGAAATGGTAAAAAATTCAATGGGCCAAATATCTGCACAAGTAGAATCAAGATGGGATGCTATAAGTAGTATAATAGACGCAACAAAACAATACTCATCTCATGAAGCAGATGTACTAAAAGATATAACTAATAAAAGAAGTGGAATCAGTAATACATCAGATGTAGAAGATGTTGAAAAAGATACACAACTTTTTGAAGAAGCTTTAAAAAGAGTAAGTATAGTAGTAGAAAATTATCCAGATTTAAAAGCTTCAGGAGTATTTGAAAATGCAATGAATAAAATTGATGACTATGAAAAATCAGTTAGAAGCTCAAGGATGATTTATAATGATACAGTTACTAAATACAATAGAAGTGTATTAGTATTTCCAGCTTCAATAGTTGCAAAAATGTTTAATTTTAAAGAGATGGATTACTTTAAAAGTACAGAAACTAAAGCTGATATGCCTAGTTGGAATTAATAGAACTTTTATATTTGGATAACCTTATTAAGGATATCCAAATATTTTTTTATCGGGAGGAAATATGGGCAATAAAAAAAGACTATTATGTAAAGTGTTTTTAACATTAGTATTTGTTTTAAGTATCGGATTTAGTGGTATTACAAATTCCTATGCAGGAAGTTTAAATGAAGTAAATTTAAATGTGAATATACTTGAAAATGGCGATGCAGTTATAAATATGGTTTGGGATAGTGTAGAAGACGAAGGGACAGAAATATATATACCAATAGAAAATCTAAAGGATAGTAAAGTAACGGATTTAGTAGTAAAAGAAAATGGTGTAGTATTTGAATCGCAATCTGAATGGGATACAGATTTAAGTCGTGACGAAAAAACTCACAAAAGTGGGATATTAGAAACATCAAATGGTTATGAAATATGTTGGGGTATAGGTGAAGGAAAAAATCATAGATATGAAGTAAGTTACAAAATTACTAATATGGTAAAACAACTTAATGATTATCAAATGATTTATTGGCAATTTATAAATCCAGGCATGAAAAATCCACCAGAAAAAGTAAATTTATCTGTAAGAAGTGATAAAAAGTTTAATGAAGATAATACTAGATTTTGGGAATTTGGATTTGAAGGTCAAGGAAGTTTTAATAATGGAGAAATTAATATAGAAAACAATCAGTCTTTTAATGATAGCAATAAACTAGTATTGCTTATGAGATTAGATAAAGATATGTTTAATACAAATTCATTAATAGATGAAGATTTTCAATATTATCAAGAAAAAGCTTTTGACGGAAGTAGCTATACTATGGAGACTGCCGAAGAAGCTATTTCAAGAAAAAAAACAGAAAAAAATATTAGAAATGTATTTTTAGGATTTTTAGCAGCAGGTATAGGAGCTATAACTTTAGCTATAGTAGGAAGTAAAAAAGTAAGTGAAAAACCATATATAGATGTATCAAAATATAAAGGTGAATACTATAGAGATATACCTTATAAAGGACATATGGAAGATATATTTTATTTATTTGAAAATATAAATTTAAGTTCTTACGACAAATATTTAAATTATTTTTTATTAAAATGGATAAAAGAAGGAGTAGTTGAAAGTACAACTTATACACAGGGTTTATTTAAGACTAAAAAAGATGGATTGAAAATTTTAAAAGCTCCTGAAAATCCAGGGGTTTTAGAAAAGAAATTTTATGATTTTACAGTAGAAGCTGCAAAATTATCCTCAGAAGATGGTAAAAAAGTATTAAGAGAAAAAGATTTTAAAACTTGGATGGAAAAAAATGATGCTAAATTTAATAAATTTATAAATGAATTTAGTTTATATTCTATGAAAAAATCAAAAGAACAAGGATATATTGAAGAAAAAACTAATAAATTCTTAATATTTAAAAAATATGTACAAACTGGAACAAAAGAGGGAATAGAAATTCAAGAAAATCTAGTTAAATTTAGAAACTATCTTAAAGACTTCTCTCTATTGGATGAAAGACGATCCTTTGAAGTAAATATATGGGACGAATATATGATGTACGCAGCTATATTTGGAATAACAAAAGAAGTAGAAAAAGAATTTAGAAAAATATCACCACAGTACTTTGAACAGACAATATTTGATACAAATACATTGCTTATGTGTTATATATACTCAAATAGTATAAATAATTACCATGCAAATGTAGGTATGTCAGGTTCATCAGGACTAGGTGGAATATCTAGTATCGGCGGCGGTGGCGGCTCATTTGGTGGCGGCTTTGGCGGCGGTGCAAGATAATAAAATGGTGAATTAGAACTAGTTTATTAATTTTGTATATTAAAGGTGATATATTAAAATGAATAATAATTATAGATTTAATAATTTAATTTAAGATATCTTATGTAATAGAGAAGTGGAATTTGATTTTAATAAAAACAATTATTCTATTACGAATTTAGAAAGATATTGGTATTTTTATGATGAAGCCAATAATAAGAATATAAAAATATGTAAATTTGAAGAAACTGATATCTTAATCGGTTTTATAAAAAGACTATGTATAGATAATATTTATTTAAAGGATATTTTTGATGAAAATTTATATACGGATTTATATGTTTTTTGACTTTAAAATTATAAATTAAATATATGATTACAATATATTTTTAGAACCTGAGCTTATCAGGTTCTTTTTTTATTTGTAAATATGTATTAATTCATAATATTTGATATAATAAAAAATAGATTATTTTAATTAATTACAGAGGAGAAAATCAATGGATAAAAAATTTTTACCAGTTATACTAGGTACAGATATAAACGCATATGGAGTAGCTAGGTCATTTCACGAAGCTTACGGAATAAAATCTATAGCATTAGGTTGTGTACCTCTTAGCTTTACAGCAGACTCTAAAATAGTGGAAGTACATACTTGGAATGGCTTTAACACAGATGAAATATTCAAACAAAAATTAAAGGAAACAGCTGAAAAGTATGGTGTAGGCAAACAGGATTTAATACTTATATCATGCTCTGATGGATATACTTCACTTATAACAAAACATAGTGAATATTTAAAAAACTTTTATAAATTCAATTATGTAGATAGTGATATGCAAAAAAGACTTGAAAATAAGAAAGATTTTTACAAAACTTGTGAAGAATATAATTTAGATTATCCTAAGACATATATAGTGGATAAAAATAATTTAAATAATTATAATCTTCCATTTGAGTTTCCAGTAGCAGCTAAACCAAATGATAGTATAGAGTTTTTAAATCTTGAATTTGAAGGTAAGAAAAAAGCATATAAAGCCAATACAAGAGAAGAATTGGATAAAATACTTTCTGATGTTTATAAAGCAGGTTACACAGGTGAAATGATAATTCAAGAATATATAGTTGGAGACCATTCAACTATGGGAGTTTTAAATGCTTATGTAAATACAAAAGGAAAAGTTAAAATGATGTGTTTCGGCAGATGTTTACTTGATGAATGTCTACCAGAGAGTATAGGAAATTATAATGCACTTATAACTCAAGAAAATAAAGTTTTATATGAAATGTGCCAAGAATTTTTAGAAAAAATTGGATACAGAGGTTTTGCTAACTTTGATTTTAAATATGATATTAAAGATGGAAAATATAAAGTGTTTGAAATAAATATAAGACAAGGCCGTTCAAGCTACTATATGACAGCAGGTGGATGCAATTTTGTAACATATCTAGTTGATGATTTAGTATATGGAAAAGATGAGCCTACTTATTATAATAAAGAAGAAGGCTTATGGTTATATGTAGATCCAAAAGTATTAAAAAAATATGCCAACCCAAATGATGAAAAATTATATAGTAAATTTTTAAAAGATGGCAACTTTAAATTTACACAGTGGTACGAAAAAGATAAATCTCTTAAAAGATTTTTAAATTATTGGAGAAGAAGACTTGCTACTATAAAATATTATCCAAAATTTCAACCTGAACGTGAAGAATAAAATATAGAAAATAAAAACAGATTTTTAAATTTAAAAAAATCTGTTTTTTTGTTTAAATACAGTTGACATAAGGGTTTTATTATACTATACTAGTTAAGTCAAGGCAAAAGGTTGACAGTGAATAGAGGTTTGATTCATGGATAAATTAGTTGAAATGGGGATACTTTTTGATTATTATGGTAAGCTGTTAACGGGAACGCAATATGACGTAGTGGATCAGTATTATAATCAAGATCTATCTTTGACAGAGATAGCTAGTTTGAATAATATATCTAAACAAGCAGTTTCTGAAAATTTAAAAAGAGCAGAAAAAAATCTTTATGATTATGAAAATACATTGGCTTTAATAGAAAAAAATAGAGCTATAATAGATCTAATAGAAGAACATAATAGAGCCATTGAAACTATCATATCAGGTATGAAAGATGGAGAAAATAAAGAAAGTTTAATAAACTTAAAAAATAAGACAGATGTTTTTCTAAAGAAGATTTAAGGATGTGAATCAATGATATTTGAGAACCTATCTGATAAATTACAAAATGCTTTAAGCAAGCTAACAAGTAAAGGAAAACTTACAGAACAAGATATAGATGTAGCCATGAGAGAAGTAAAACTTGCTCTTCTTGAGGCAGATGTAAACTTTAAAGTTGTTAAGGATTTTACTAAAACAGTAAAATCAAGAGCTTTAGGTGTTGAAGTAATGGAGAGTTTAACTCCAGGACAACAAGTTATAAAAATAGTTAATGAAGAACTTACAAACCTCATGGGTACAAGTGAGGCTAAAATAGAACTATCATCTAAACCACCTACAATTATAATGTTATGTGGTCTTCAAGGTGCGGGTAAAACTACTCATGCAGGTAAACTTGCCTTACATCTAAAAAAATTAAATAAAAAACCATTATTGGTTGCATGTGATGTCTATAGACCAGCGGCTATTAAACAATTAGAAGTAGTTGGTGGAAAAGTAGACGTACCAGTTTTTTCTATGGGAGATAAAGTAAGTCCGGTAGATATATCTAAAGCTGCAGTAGAACATGCAAAGAAAAATGGAAATGATGTAGTTATAATAGATACTGCAGGACGTCTTCACATTGATGAAGAGCTTATGGAAGAGCTTAAAAATATAAAAATAGAAGTTCAACCAACAGAGATACTATTAGTAGTAGATGCCATGACAGGACAAGATGCAGTAAATGTTGCAAAATCATTTAATGATTTATTAGATATAACTGGAATAATACTTACAAAACTAGATGGTGATGCCAGAGGTGGTGCTGCACTATCAATTAGAGCAGTAGCAGAAAAACCGATAAAATTTATTGGTGTAGGGGAAAAGTTGGAAGACTTAGAACCGTTCCATCCTAATAGAATGGCTTCAAGAATTCTAGGCATGGGAGATGTGCTATCATTAATTGAAAAAGCACAAACTACTATGGATTTAAAGAAAGCAAAAGAACTAGAGGCTAGGATAAAAAGCCAACAATATAGTTTTAATGATTTCTTAGATCAATTACAACAGATGAGAGAAATGGGGCCATTAGAAGACTTACTTGCAATGATACCTGGAATGAACTCAAAGCTTTTAAAACAAGTTAATGTAGATGAAAAAGACATTAAGAGAATAGAAGCGATGATTCAATCTATGACAAATGAAGAAAGAGAAAATCCAGATATAATAAACCCTAACCGTAAAAAGAGAATTGCGGCAGGAGCAGGTGTTGAAATGGCTCAATTAAATAAGCTGTTGAAACAGTTTAAAGATACCAAAAAAATGATGAAAAAATTTGGCAATATGGGAAAAACAATGAAAAAAAGAGGCGGCTTCAAAATGCCTTTTTTTAGATAAATTTTAATTTTGTTTACAATTTAGGAGGTAAATTAATAATGTCAGTAAAAATTAGATTAAAAAGAATGGGAGCTAAAAAGAACCCATTTTATAGAATTGTAGTAGCAGATTCAAGAAGAGCAAGAGATGGTAAATTCATAGAAGAACTAGGATATTACAATCCACTAACTCAACCAAAAACAGTTAAAGTTGACGCTGAAAAAGTTAATGCTTGGATTGCTAATGGTGCAAAACCATCAGATACAGTTAATAGACTATTTAAAGAAAACGGCGTATATGACGCTAAAAACGACGCTGAGTAATATCTAAGACAAGGTAAATTAATTATTAGATATTGAACTTGACTTAAATGTCCTTTTATAGGAGGCGTTATGAAAGAATTAGTTGAAACTATAGTTAAAGCCTTAGTAAAGAAACCAGAGGCTGTTGATGTAAGTCTCAGAGAAGAAGGGGACACTCTAGTAGTTGAAGTTAGAGCAGACTCCGATGATTTAGGTAGAATTATCGGAAAAGAAGGTAAAATAGCGAAAGTTATTAGAACTGTTGTAAAAGCAGCGTCTGTAAAAGATGGCAGAAAAGTTTATGTAGATATAGTACAATAAGGGATGAATATGGAGTTAATAAAAGTAGCACAAATATTAAATACTCATGGTATTAAAGGTGGTTTAAAAATAAGACCATTTACAGACTTTATTGATAGATTTTCTGAAGATATTACTTATTATATAGATAGTGAGAATAATCCAGTTCACATTGAAAATTATAGAGTCTATAAAGGATTAGTTTATATTAATCTTAAAGAATATAATGACATAAATGATGTCTTAATATTTAAAGGTAAAAATATTTATATCGATAAAAAAGATAGATATGAATTGCCAGAAGGATTATATTATATAAGTGACCTTATAGGTTTTAAAATAATTGATGAAAATGATGGCGAAATAGGTGTTCTTAAAGAAGTTTTAACAACTTCTGCAAATGATGTATATGTAGTTGATTTAGGAAATTCAAAAGAGGTTTTAATACCAGCAGTAAAAGAATTTATTATAGATATAGATTCACAAGAAAATAAAATATTCGTAAAACTTATTGAAGGAATGTTATCATGAAGTTTAAAGTATTAACTTTATTTCCAGACTTTATAGAAAGTGTGAGAGATTATGGTGTACTTGGAAGAGCTTTAGATAATAATATCATAGATATGGAAGTGAAAAATATCAGAGACTACTCTTTAAATAAACATAAAAAAGTAGACGATGAAATTTACGGTGGAGGAGCAGGAATGCTTATGACACCACAGCCTATATATGATGCCTTACAAGATGTAAAAGACGAGAATAGCCTGGTTATATATATGTCACCACAGGGGAAAGTATTAAATCAAGAAATCTGTAAAGAACTTGCAGAATATGATAATTTAGTCTTACTTTGTGGCCATTATGAAGGGATAGATTCACGCATTACAAATAACTATGTTGATATGGAGTTATCCATAGGTGACTATGTGATGACAGGTGGAGAATTAGGAGCACTAGTAGTAATGGATTCCGTTTCCAGAATGATACCAGGGGTATTGGGAAATGACGAAAGTGCATCAACTGATTCACATTATAATATGCTATTACAACACGATGTATATACTAGACCAAGGGAATTTAATGGATTAGTAGTACCTAATGTTTTACTTAGTGGCGATCATAAAAAAGTTGCTGAGTGGAGATATGAAAATTCAATTAAAAATACAAAAGAAAAAAGACCAGATATTTATAAAAAATATAAAGAGATTAATAAAGAATAAAATTGTGTAACTAAAATCTCTATGATATAATTATTTGGAATGTAAAACGGATGGTCCTCTGTCTATCAAAATTATAGATAAGAACATTTAATAAATAGGAGGTTTTTACAAATGAATAATATAATTAAACAAATAGAAGATGCTCAATTAAGAAAAAACGATCTTGATTTCCATGTAGGAGATACAATAAAAGTAGATTACAGAGTAAAAGAAGGAAACAGAGAAAGAATACAAGTTTTCGAAGGTAATGTAATCAAAATTCAAGGAAAAGGCGTTAGAAAAACTTTCACAGTAAGAAGAGTTGCTTACGGTACAGGAGTAGAAAGAACATTTCCAATGCATTCACCACGTGTTGAAAACATCAAAGTTGTAAGACGTGGTAAAGCAAGAAGATCAAAACTTTACTACTTAAGAGATAGACAAGGTAAAGCAGCAAAAGTTAAAGAATTAAAGAGATATTAAAATAATTAAGCGCTAAATTAAATTTAGCGTTTTTTTGTATTTATTTGAGGTGAATGAAATGGATAAAATAGCTGTAATAGCAGGAACATTTGTTGACACAAAAATGGGCGTTGATATTCTAACAAATGATGGTTTTGACGCTATAGGTTATCCAATATCAAACACCCCAGAAGAACAAGATAAATTACAGTTCTTAGGGGTAATCGAACTTGAAAATATAGTTCGTCAGAAAATTAAAGATGCTAAAAATAAAAGCATAGATAAATTTTTAATTTATTGTAATTCGCTTAGTGCAACTTTAGACTTTAAAAGAATTTCTGAATTGGAAGAAGTAAAAATAGTAACACCTTTTGATGCTTATAGAAAAATAGCACCAAAACTAGATGTATTGATGCTACTTTCAGCAAATAGTAGGTCAACTATGAAACAAGAGGAATTATTAAAAAGTATAAATTCAAAAATTAAATTTGTATCTGTAGGTGCTTTGCCTATAGTAAATTTAATCGAAGAAAAAATAGACCCTAGAGACATTGTAAATAACTATGGTTTGGTAGAACTTATAGAATTTTATGAAAAATTACAGATACTTGGAGACAAATCTATAATACTAGGTTGTACGCATTTTCCTTATATAAAAGAGGCTTTAAGAGAAGTAGTTGAGGATATAGAAATAATAGATCCAAAAGATTTGATGATTTCTATAATAAAAGGTGAGATTTAAATGAATATGAACATAAACTGGTATCCAGGGCATATGAAAAAAACTCTAGATATTATGAAAAAATCTTTAAAAATGGTGGATATAGTAGTAGAGATAATTGACGCTAGAATACCTATATCTAGTAGAAATCCTATCATTGACGAGATTCTTGAAAATAAACCTAGAGTAATTCTAATGAATAAAAAAGATTTAGCAGATGACAGAGAGACTAGAAAATGGATTGAACATTTTGAAAGACAAGGTCATAAAACTGTTTTAATAAATTCTCTAACAGGAGATGGAATTAATTTAGTTGAAAAAGCTTGTAGAAGTCAACTGGAAGACAAATTTGCTAAGTTGAAAGAAAAACAAATTCAAAGTGAAGTTATAAGACTTATGGTTGTAGGAATACCAAATGTTGGAAAATCTACTTTTATAAATAAAATAGCTAAAAGAAAATCTGCTAGAGTAGGTAATAAACCAGGTGTTACAAGAAGTCAACAATGGATAAAAATTCGTGGAAATATGGAGCTTTTAGACACTCCAGGAGTATTGTGGCCTAAATTTGAAGATCAAGAAGTAGGACTTCATTTAGCTTATACAGGTGCTATAAAAGATGAGATAATGGATAGTGAAAACTTAGCTTTTTACCTTATAAAAGATTTGATGAAATTAGACCCAAAATATATAGAAGATAGATACGATATAGATTCTGAAGGTATGGAAAATATAGACATAATGGATGCTATCGCTAGAAGAAGAGGTTTTATACTTAGAGGAAATGAAATAGACTATCTAAGGACAGCTAACACTGTATTAGACGAATTTAGATCAGGTATGCTGGGTAAAATAACTTTGGAAACAGTGGAGGATTTAAATGTTTGATTTTGATATTGAACCTTATTATGAAAAATATATAAATCTTGCTGGAGTAGATGAAGTAGGTAGAGGACCTCTTGCAGGCCCTGTAGTTGCCTGTGCTGTTATTATGCCAAAGGGAAAATATATTGATGGAATAAAAGATTCTAAAAAATTATCAGAGAAAAAAAGAATTATCTTAGATAAAGCTATAAGAGAAGAAGCTATAGCTATAGGTATTGGGGTAGTTGATGAAAAAGTTATTGATGAAATAAATATAAAACAAGCTACTTTAAAGGCTATGAAAATAGCTGTTGAAAGACTAAAGGATAAAGATGGTAATATTATAAAACCAGATATGGTATTTATAGATGCTGAGAAGATAGACACTGAGATTCCACAAGTTTCTCTTATAAAAGGTGATGATAGATGTTATCCTATTGCCTGTGCATCAATAGTAGCAAAAGTATTTAGGGATGCTATGTTTATAGAATATGATAGAATGTATCCAGGTTATGAATTTTTAAATAACAAAGGTTATGGTACTAAAAAACATAGAGAAGCTATTCTAGAAAAGGGGATAGTGGATATTCATAGAAGGAGTTTTCTTAAAAAGATATTGGGATAAAATGAAAAATACTGATATAGGAAATATAGGAGAAGATATTGCTTTAAATTATTTATTAAATAAAGGGTACATATTACTATGTAGAAACTATCGACAATTTATAGGCGAGATAGATTTAATTATGCAAGATGAAAATCAACTGGTATTTATTGAAGTAAAAGCAAGAAAAAGTGTAAAATATGGTTATCCAAGAGATTTTGTTACAAAGAATAAGCAAAGAAAGATATTGGATACAGCTTGCTTGTATATACAAGAAAACAACTTGGAAAATTATCAACCTAGATTTGATGTAGTAGAGATTTATTTAAGCGAAGAAAATAGAGTAGAGCATATTGAAAATGCATTTCCATAGGAGGACTAATATGTTTAAAGTAGGTATAATTACTGTTTCTGACAAAGGTAGCAGAGGCGAAAGAGAAGATTTAAGTGGTAAAGTAATTAAAGAAATATTAGAAAAAAATGAGTATAGTGTAGAAGTTTGGGATATAATTCCAGATGAAAAAGAGCAAATTGAAGAAAAATTAATAGATTTTTCCGATAATAAAAAACTAGATTTAATACTTACAACAGGAGGCACAGGTTTTAGTAAAAGAGATGTTACTCCTGAAGCAACAATAAGTGTAGCAACAAAATTAGTTCCTGGAATAGCAGAAGCTATGCGTGCATATAGTATGACTATAACTAAAAGAGCTATGTTATCTAGAGCAACTTCTGTTATAAGAGATGATAGCCTAATAATAAATCTACCTGGTAGTCCAAAAGCTTGTAGAGAAACTCTAGAATATCTAATATCTGAATTAGACCACGGTCTTAAAATATTAAAAGGCCAAGACGGCGAATGTGCTAGACAGTAATTTTCATTATTTTGCGACAGAAATATGCGAAAATATACTTGTTATGAATTAACACAATTGGTATAATTACCATAGAGAAGATGTTAGAGGAGGAAATTAAATGATATCAGCTGGTGATTTCAGAAAAGGCAGTACATTTGAAATGGATGGAGAAGTGTGGCAAGTAATTGAATTCCAACACGTAAAACCAGGTAAAGGTGCAGCTTTTGTAAGAACTAAATTAAAATCAGTTATGTCAGGAGCTCGTAAAGACGTAACATTTAGCCCTAATGAAAAATATCAAGAGGCTAGAATTGAAACTAAAAAAATGCAATATTTATATAATGATGGTAGTTTATATTATTTCATGGATAATGAAACTTATGAACAAATTCCTATGGGATTTGAAATAGTAGAAGATGCTATTATATATATAAGAGAAAATGAAGAAGCAACTGTTAAATTCTATCAAGGTAATCCGATAGAAATAATAGCTCCAGATTTTGTAGAGCTTAAAGTAGTTGAAACAGAACCAGGAGTTAAAGGAGATACTGCTACAGGTGCAACAAAACCTGCAAAAGTAGAAACTGGTGCGGTAGTAACAGTGCCATTATTTGTTAATGAAGGCGATGTTATAAAAATAGATACTAGAGTAAATGAATATCTTTCAAGAGTTTAATAGACTTTAGATATCAAATACTTAAATTAGTAAGGAGGATTCGACATGGAAGAATTATATGAAAAAATAGCTTATTTAAGAGGTTTAGCTGACGGAATAGAACTAGAGGAAGACAAAAAAATAGGAAAACTATTAGGTAGTTTATTAGAAGTAGTAGACCAATTGACAGAACATGTTGAGGATCTTTCATTTGACGTTTCAGACTTGGAAGAATATGTAACATATATCGATGAAGATTTAACAGAAGTTGAAGATACAGTATTTGATGTATATGACGATTTTGATGAATTTGATGATTTTGATGAATTAGCAGAATTCGAATATGAAGATTGTGATGATAATTTTGTACACGAATGTGGACATGGTTGTCAAGGACATATTTCAGAAGACGAAGAGATAGAATACTAATTTGTTTTTAAGGACCATCTAAAATAAATTTTAGGTGGTTCTTTATTAATTTTTCAAAGATAAATATCATATAGATTTAAAGGTTAATATTTTACGAAAAATTAAAAAATATAGCTAAAGTCAAGTAATTACATTGACTTTTAATTGTTTAAATGGTATTATATAGCGGATAGATTTTTGTATAGTATTTAAATTTATCAATTTTCTAAAAGTTGCAGGAGGTGTAACATGAGAGATAAAGTAATATTAGCATGTACAGAGTGTGATAATAGAAATTATAACACTAAGAAAAATAAGAAAGTTACTACTGAGAGACTTGAACTTAAAAAATACTGCAAGTTCTGTAAGACACATACTTTACACAAAGAAACAAGATAGTGGCTTTTGTAGAACGGAGGATTAATATGGCAAATAATGCTGAAAAAGCAGCAAAGAACACAAGCTTTATTAAGGGTGTTCGTTCAGAATGGAAAAAGATAATATGGCCGACAAGAAAAGAATTGTTTAGTTATACAGCCATAGTTGCAGTGATATCAATTGTTTTGGCAATAATTGTTTACGGGCTGGATACAATAATTCATTACTTACTTGGTCTAATTATTGGTTAATCAAATAATTAGAACTAAGAGGAGGGAAAGGATTAGATCAACGCAAATGGCAGAAGACAATAACAAAGATATTCAAGAGAAAGAAAATTTAGAAATTAATGATGAGGTTTTAGAAGAAACTGAAGAGTTAATTGATGAAGTAGAATCCGAAGAAAATTTAGCTCAAAAAGAGCGTGAAAAAGATTCTAAATGGTATGTAGTACATACCTATTCAGGACATGAAAACAAAGTAAAAATTAGTATTGAAAAAATGGTAGAAAACCGTGGGTTCATCGACGATATATTTGAAGTCGTTGTTCCAACAGAAGAATATGTGTCAACCACAGGCGGGACAGAAAAAGTAAAAGAAAGAAAACTTTTCCCAGGATATGTTTTTATAAGAATGAACGTAAATGACGTTACTTGGTATTTAGTTAGAAATACAAGAGGCGTTACTGGTTTTGTAGGCCCAGGTTCAAAACCTGTACCATTAAGAGATGATGAAATGAAAGCCTTCGGCGTAGGAAAAGTAGCGTTACCTGATTTTGATATCGAAGTAGGAGATCAAGTTAAAGTAACAACAGGTGCGTTTAAGGACTTAGTCGGACGTGTTGAAGAAGTACAACAAGATAAGAGAAAGTTGAAAACCTTCATTTCAATATTTGGAAGAGACACAAGTGTCGAGCTTGATTTTGACGATGTAGAGAAGGTATAAATTAGAAGATAATTTGAATATTAATTAGAATTATTTATTTATTCAATCGTTATAGATTCAAGTGGGAGGGTGATAACCCGCCAAACCACAATTTAAGGAGGATTTTTTAAATGGCTAAAAAAGTAGAAGCTATAGTAAAATTACAAATTCCAGCAGGTAAAGCAACACCAGCACCACCAGTAGGTACTGCATTAGGACCTCACGGTGTTAATATCATGCAATTCACAAAGGAATTTAACGCAAAAACAGCAGACCAAGCTGGTATGATAATACCTGTTGAGATGACTATCTATCAAGATAGATCATTTACATTTATAACAAAAACTCCACCAGCACCAATCCTAATCAAAAAAGCATTAGGACTAGATCTTGCATCAGGAGAACCAAACAAGAAAAAAGTTGGTCAATTAACTAAAGCACAAGTTAAAGAAATAGCAGAAGTTAAAATGCCAGACTTAAACGCTGCAAGTATTGAAGCAGCTATGGAAATGGTTAAAGGTACTGCAAGAAGTATGGGAGTTACAGTAGAAGAATAATATAATGTGGGAGATTAAATCGTAAGTACCACAAGGAGGTTCAATAAATGGCAAAAAGAGGAAAGAAATATCAAGAAAGTGTAAAACTTGTTGATAAACATAAAGAATATGAATTAAAAGAAGCTGTTAATGTTGTATTAGAAGCTTCTAAAGCAAACTTTGATGAAACTGTTGAATTACATGCAAGACTTGGTGTAGACTCAAGACATGCTGACCAACAAGTACGTGGAGCTATAGTATTACCACACGGAACTGGCAGAGATGTAAAAGTTGCAGTTTTCGCAAAAGGTGATAAAGTTGAAGAAGCTAAAGCAGCTGGAGCAGACTTTGTAGGCGGAGAAGAATTAGCTGAAAAAGTACAAAAAGAAGGTTGGTTAGATTTTGACGTAGCAGTAGCTACTCCTGACATGATGGGCGTTGTAGGTAGAATAGGTAGAATATTAGGACCTAAAGGACTTATGCCAAACCCTAAATCAGGTACAGTTACATTTGATGTAGCTGACGCTGTTAAAGAAATCAAAGCTGGTAAAGTAGAGTACAGAGTAGACAAAGCTAATATCGTACACTGCCCAGTTGGTAAAGTATCATTTGGCGAAGAAAAATTAAGCGAAAATATCGATACTTTAATGAGCGCTTTAGTTAAAGCTAAACCACAAAGCTCAAAAGGTAAATACCTTAAATCATTATCAATTTCATCAACAATGGGTCCTGGAGTAAAATTACTTCCAACTCAATTTGTTGCAAAAGAAAAATAATATAATAAAATAACTCCCTTTAATAGGGAGTTTTTTTTACATTTATTTTTATAAATAGGAGAAAATATGATAAAAAATATAATTAAATCAACAGTATTTAAAATTGTAGGAACATATAATGGAATTTTTAACAAAAAAAAATATATGGAAAGTACAATAGCTCCAATAGATAATAATTTTTTAGATATAAATAATAAAAAAATCTTATACCTTGCTCCTCATGTTGATGATGAGTCGATAGGTATGGGTGGGACAATATATAAGATAAGAAAGAATAATAACACTATATTAGCCTTTACAACAGATAGTGGAGGTTCTTATACTAAGCTTACAAAAGAAGAGTTAATAGAATCTAGAAAAAATGAGGCTAGAAAAGTTAGTGAATATTTAGAAATAGGTAAATTAGAGTTTTTAGATTATCCTGATGGAGAACTTACATGTGAAAATAAAAATCTAGTTAAAGATATAGTGGATATTTTAAAAGAGTTCAAGCCGGATATAATATTTACTAATTCATTAATTGACTACCATAATGACCATAGAGAAACTACAAGAAGTTTAATTAGAGCCTTAGAAGAGTATGAATTTTTAGGTGATATATATTTATATCCTATAAACATACAATATAGATATGGTGGAGTAAACAGTATATCTATATTAGATGAACAATGTTTAAAAGCTAAGAAAAATTTATATAATATTTTTAAATCACAATTAGGTATGGGATTTTCCATATTTGAAAAATTAGATAAATGGAGAGGTAAATATATAGATAAATCTTATGCAGGAGCTGAATGGTTTATCAAATTTAACTCGGAAGAATTAAAAGAATTTGAACGAGAATTATTCAAAATGAACCCAGATTTTAATGAACTTTCTCCTGTAAGTAATGAAGTATCTTTTGCTAAAAGCTTGAAATCAGAAGATATGGAGAGAAAATACTTTGATTTAGTAAAAAAAGTTTTAAATAAAGATTAAAAACTGTTGACAACTAATTGTGGTGTGGTATAATTAGTATGTTAATAAGTAAATAGGCTACCGTAGACCGTAGGGATCGCGAGATTATAAAAATCCTACATAGGTGGAGAAGATAAAATTATTCGAAATTTATGTCTTTCTACCTTTGGGTGGAAAGATTTTTTTATTTTACGTAGCCTTTATATTTGGAGGTGAATACGAAAGTATGAAAGAACAAGTATTACAACAAAAACAAGCTGTTATAAATGAAATTAAAGAAAACATCGAAAACGCTAAATCATTAGTACTAGTTGACTACAGAGGATTAAATGTTTCTGAATTAACTGAACTTAGAAAAAGATTTAGAGAAGAAGATGTACTTTACAAAGTTTATAAAAACACAATGATGGACTTCGCATTCAAAGAGTTAGGATATGAAGATATTCTTGAATCTTTAGAAGGTCCTAATGCTGTAGCTTTCAGTATGGAAGATCCTATAGCAGCAGCTAGAGTAAGTTATGAATTTGCTAAAGAACATGAAAACCTTGAAATCAAGGTAGGTTACTTAGAAGGCGAATTCATGGATTCAGCAAAAGTACAAAAAATTGCTTCTATACCATCTAAAGAGGTATTATTGGCTAAATTACTTGGCAGCTTAAAAGCTCCAGTATCAAACTTTGTATATATGGCTGACGCTCTTGCTAAAAAAAGAGCTGAAGAAGCAGAAGCAGTAGAAGCTTAATCAAAATATTTTAAAATTATAAATGAGAAATTAATCGGAGGGAATATAAATGACAGTAGAAGAAATTTTACAAGCTATTGAGAACATGACTGTTCTTGAGCTTAACGAATTAGTAGAAGCAGCAGAAGAAAAATTTGGCGTATCAGCATCAGCACCAGTAGTAATGGGTGGAGTTGCAGCAGCAGGAGCAGGCGCTGAAGAAAAATCAGAATTTGACGTAGTTCTAGCATCAGTTGGAGCAGAAAAAATCAAAGTTATCAAAGTAGTTAAAGACGCTCTTGGAGTAGGTCTTAAAGACGCTAAAGCTTTCGTAGACGAAGCACCAAAAACTCTTAAAGAAGGCGTAGCTAAAGAAGAAGCTGAAGAATTAAAAGCTAAATTCGAAGAAGTTGGAGCAACTATAGAGTTAAAATAGTTAAATTAATTTAACTTCATATTAACAATTAACTTAGGGTCATTGACCCTAAGTTTTTTTATGCCTTGACTAAAAATTTATATTATAGTAAAGTATAATTAGCTGAATATTAGCGATGATTGGATGAGTAGATACTTATCTATTTTAGAGAGTCTTTGTGTGGTGGAAAAAGACATAGATATTTATTGAAGATGACCCATGAGCTAAATGGATTATGAGGATTCATATTTATGAATCGAAATAGAGTGGTACCACGAATATAACCTTCGTCTCTTGGGAGATGAGGGATTTTTTTATTTTAGGAGGAAATTATGACAGATAATAAAAACACATACTATTTAACTACACCGATTTACTATCCCAACGATAACCTACATTTAGGACATACCTATACAACTATAATTGCGGATACTTTAAAAAGATTTAAAGAGATACAAGGTAAAGATGTTTACTTTGTAACAGGAACTGACGAACATGGACAAAAACTTTTTGAAACTGCTCAAAAAGCAGGCAAAAAACCATTAGAATATATAGACCCAATAGTTGATAGTGCCAAAAGTCTTTGGGGAAAATTAGATATAAGATATGATAAATTTGTTAGAACTACTAGTAAAGAACATGAAAAAAATGTCCAAGAAATATTTAAAAAATTATATGACCAAGGCGATATATATAAATCTGTTTATAAAGGACATTATTGTGTTTCCTGTGAAGCTTACTGGACAGAATCACAACTAGTAGAAGGAAAATGTCCTGACTGTGGTAAAGATGTAAGTTATCACGAAGAAGAATCATACTTCTTTAAATTATCAGAATATACTGATAAATTAATAAAACTATATGAAGAAAACCCAAGCTTTGTACAACCTAAATCTAGATACAATGAGATGTTAAGCTTCCTTAAAGGAGGATTAGATGATTTATCAGTATCAAGAACTAGTTTTGATCGGGGCGTAAAAGTTCCTTTTGATGAAAAACATGTTATATATGTTTGGATAGACGCTCTATCATGCTATTTAACTGGAATAGGATATGGTCATGACGAAGAGCAATTTAAAAAATATTGGCCAGCAGATGTTCATTTAATAGCTAAGGAAATTTTAAGATTTCACGCTATAATTTGGCCAGCTTTATTAATGGCTTTAGACTTGCCACTTCCAAAACAAATATTTGCTCATGGATGGATATTATTTGATGATGATAAAATGAGTAAATCAAAAGGTAATATAGTTTATCCAGAACCAATAATAGACTTATATGGAGTTGACGCTTTAAAATACTTTATCTTAAGAGAATTTACATTTGGTAATGACGGAAGTTTTTCAAATACAAAATTTCTACAAAGAATAAATTCAGACCTTTGTAATGATTTAGGTAACTTAGTATCAAGATCAGTAACAATGGTTGAAAAGTATTTTAATGGTATGATTCCAGAGCCTATCAAAGTTGAAGAAGTAGATGATGATTTAAAAAATCAAGCTATAGAGACAATTGGTAAAGTTGAAAAATTAGTTGATAAATTTGATTTTAGCAATTCATTAGAAGAAATTTGGAAACTTATAAGAAGAACTAATAAATATATAGATGAAACTGAACCTTGGGTATTAGGGAAAGAAGGAAATACTGATAGACTTTCAACAGTAATGTATAATCTTATAGAGAGTTTAAGAATTATTACTATCCTTATAAGACCTTTTATTACAGAAACTTCAGATAAGATAAAAGTACAAATAGGTTTAGAAGACACTAAATGGGAAAATGCTAGAATATTTGGACTTACAAAACCAGGAACTAAAGTTAAGAAAACAGAAAACTTGTTCCCAAGACTAGATATAAATAAAGAAGTAAAAAGACTTACTGAAGAAAATAAAAAACTTATGGATGAAAGAAAAAAAGCTAAAGAATCTGCAAAAGTAGAAGAAGCAAAAGAAGATAATTTAATTACTATTGATGATTTTGATAAAGTAGAATTAAAGATAGGTACAATAATTGAAGCAGATTTACATCCAAAAGCTGATAAACTATTAGTATTCCAAGTTAAAATTGGAGATGAAACTAGACAGATAGTATCAGGAATTAAAAAATGGTATTCTCCAAGTGATTTAGTTGGAAAAGATGTTGTAGTATGTACTAATTTAAAACCAGTTAAACTTAGAGGTATAGAGTCACATGGTATGTTACTTGCAGCTGACAAAGACGATAAATTATCTTTATTGACAACTATATCTGAAGTTGGAAATGGAGCTTTGATTTCATAATGAAAAGATTATTCGATAGTTATGCACATTTAGATGATGAAGCTTTTGATTACGATAGAGAAAAAGTTATAGAAAATTTAAAAGAAAATAATATAGGCTGGGTTTTAAATCCTGGAGCCGATATGTTAAGTAGCAAAAGAGCAGTTAAACTTGCTAGTGAATTTGAAAATATTTATGCAGCTATTGGCATACATCCTCATGATGCTGAAAATTTTAAAGAAGAGGATATATTAGAGTTAAAAGAGCTCTCTAAAAACAAAAAAGTAGTTGCAATAGGAGAAATAGGACTGGATTATCATTATGATAATAGCCCTAGAGATATACAAAGAAAAGTATTTAAAAGACAGATGGATTTAGCTTATGAGCTAAATCTACCTGTTGCAATTCATTCAAGAGATGCTATAGGAGAAACTTTTGAAATATTAAATGAATATAAAGGTAACGTAAAAGGTATAATACATTGCTATACAGGTGCTATTGAAATGGCAAAAAGATATATAGATTTAGGTTATTATATATCAATAGCAGGACCTGTAACATTTAAAAATGCAAGAGTGGTAAAAGAAATGGCTAAAGAAGTTCCTGTCGATAGATTATTAATAGAAACGGACTCGCCTTATATGGCACCTACTCCATTTAGAGGTAAAAGAAATGAGCCTAAATATGTAAGATATGTAGCTGAAGAGATTGCAGCTTTAAAGGAAATGGATGTAGATGACTTAATAGCCATAACAAGACAGAATACAGTTGATATATTAAATATAGAAGGTAAATAAATATATGATTAAAGAAGTAATAGTTGTAGAAGGTAGAGATGATGTCGAAGCCGTAAAAAGAGCTTGTGATTGTGAATGTATAATAACAGGTGGATACCATTTTTCCAAAGACTTATTTAAAGTTTTAAGAAAAGTTCAAAAAGAAAAAGGGTTAATAGTATTGACAGATCCAGATTATGCTGGTGAAAGGATACGAAAAATAATAAATAAAAATGTTCCTGGCGTAAAAAATGCCTATATAGAAAGAGATAAAGCCATAAAAAAAGATGATATAGGTGTGGAAAATGCAAAACCTGATGCTATTATAAAAGCTTTAACGACAGCAAAAGCAACTATGGAAATCGAAAGATGTGAGTTTTCAATGGATGATATGTTTTACTACGGATTGACGGGAGAAAATTCTAAGGAAATTCGTAAAAAAATTGGAGACAAATTATCGATAGGCTATGGAAATACTAAACAATTTTTAAAGAAATTAAACAAATATAATATTGAAAGGGATGAGCTTGAAAGAGCTCTAGATGAGATACATGGAAAATAAAAGACTTTATCAACCAAAATATATGAGAGAAATCTTAGAGAAGTTTGGATTTAGTTTTTCCAAATCTCTAGGTCAAAACTTTTTAATAGATGGCAATATTATAAGGAAAATTGTAGACAATTCAGAAATAACAGAAGATGATGTAGTATTAGAAATAGGACCAGGTTTTGGAGTATTGACAGAAGAGTTAGCTTCAAAAGCAAAACATGTAGTTTGCGTAGAAATAGATAAATCTTTAATGGAAGTTTTAGACTATACTTTAAAAGATTTTGACAATGTAGATATTATAAATGACGATATATTAAAAGTAGATATAAAAGCTATAAAAGAAAAGTATTCTCCGGATAGAAAAATGAAGGTAGTAGCGAATTTGCCATATTATGTAACTACACCTATTTTAGAGCATCTTATAGATGATAAAGAATTTTTTGACAGCATTACAGTTATGGTTCAAAAAGAAGTTGCAGATAGAATGGCAGCAAAGGAAAATACAAAAGCTTATGGTTCTTTAAGTCTTTATATTGGATATAATGCAGATGCAGAGATAATAGTTAGAGCACCAAAGACAGTATTTATGCCCCAGCCTAAAATAGATTCTGCAGTTGTAAAGTTAAATCTTGTAAAAAGAGATTTTGGAGTAGATGAAAAACTTTTATTTGATTTAATTCATTCAGGTTTTACTAAGAGAAGAAAAAATATAATGAATTCTCTTACAACAGGTTTTGTAAAAATAACAAAAGATGAACTTAAAGTAATTCTTGAAAAGCTTGATATTCCAGCGAATTTGAGAGCAGAAAATCTTTCTCTTGAACAATATGTTTTAATAACAAAGGAAATTGAAAAAAATAGTTAAAACATATTATATTGGGTAAAATATAGAATGTAAGAGAAAGGAGAATGTAAAAATGGATAAAGTAATAATCTATTCTAGCGACAGTTGTGGATACTGTGTAGCTGCTAAACAATATTTAAATGAAAATAATATTGAATATACAGAAAAAAATATAGGTAACGATATGGAGGCTCGTAATGAACTTATAAAAATGGGTCATATGGGAGTTCCTGTATTATTAATAGATGGAGAAGAAGTAGTAGGTTTTGATAAACCTAAACTTGATGAATTATTAGGATTATAAAAATTTTTAAGGGCGATGATTAATATGAAACCAATGGTTACTATATATTCTAGCGATACTTGTCCTTATTGTATAGCTACTAAAGAATATTTAAAAAGCAATAAAATAGAATTTATAGAAAAAAATATTACTAATTCTGATATTGCTAGATCTGAGCTTATGAAAATGGGTTATATGAGTGTACCTCTTATTATAATTGACGATGAAATAATAGAGGGTTTTGATCAAGAAAAATTAGCATCTATATTAAATATTTAAAATAAAAGGACAGCTTTTGCTGTCCTTTTTTACCTAAGTATAAATTCTATAATATATGATATAATAAAAAAGAAAATATGATGATAGAGTATTTATATAAAAATCAAGGAGGAGAAATATGTTAGTATCAGGAAAAGAGATATTACAACATGCACATGAAAATAATTATGGTGTTGGAGCATTTAATGTTAACAATATGGAAATAGTTCAAGCTATAATAGAAGCTGCTGAAGAAACAAAGTCTCCAGTAATTCTACAAGCTAGTCAAGGTGGTTTAAAATATGCTGGAGTTGAATATATTGCTGAATTAGGTAAAGTTGCAGCAAGAAATGCATCAGTACCAGTAGCAATACATTTAGACCATGGTACAGATTTTGAACAAGTAATTAAATGTATAAGATACGGATTTACTTCAATAATGATAGATGGTTCAAAACATGATTTTGAAGAAAATATAGCTATTACAAATAAAGTAATAGAAGTGTGTGATCCGATAGGAGTTTCAGTTGAAGCTGAACTTGGTAAAATTGGTGGAACTGAAGATGATATAACAGTTGCTGAAAAAGATGCGACTTTTACAGACCCACAAGAAGCAAAAGAATTTGTTGAAAGAACAGGTGTTGATTCTTTAGCTATCGCAGTAGGAACAGCTCATGGAGTTTATAAAGGAAAACCAGAATTAGATTTTGATAGAATTAAAACTATTAAAGAAACTTTAAATATGCCTTTAGTATTACATGGTTCTAGTGGTGTAGCAGCAGAAGATATACAAAAAGCAGTATCTTTAGGTATTAATAAAATAAATATTGATACTGATTTAAGATTAGCATTTTCTAAAGCTATCCATGAATTTGTAGAAGCAAATCCAGATGTAATAGACCCAAGAAAAATTATAGGGCCAGCTAGAGAAGCTATGAAAGAAAAAGTAAAAGAAAAAATGATTTTATTCGGATCAGCAGGTAAAGCTGAATAATTAAAAAAGTCTTTTAAGAGCCTTTAAATAAAGGCTCTTTTTTATTAGAGAAAAAGATTTAGATATTGGATATTATGTTATAATATAGGTTGTTATAAATAAAAATATAAAGGAGTAATTATGAAATCAACAGCAGTTATTTTAATGATTACCACAATCCTTTCTAAGTTTTTGGGACTTATTAGAGAGTCTGTTAAAGGTTTTTGTTATGGAACTGGTGATGTGGCAAATGCCTATGTAGTTGCACAGATAATACCAGTTATAATATTTACTTTTATACAAAGTGGTATAACTACAGGTTACATACCAATATATAATCGTATTTTAAAAAAAGATGGAGAGGAAGCTGCTAATAATTTTACAAGCAATCTTGGAAATATTGCGTTTATTATCTCTATAATAATACTTATATTATTGGAGATATTTATAGTTCCTGTTACTAAACTTTTTGCATTGGGAGATTCTCCTGAGACTTTTCAATTATCTGTTAATTTTACAAGAATTACAGTTTTTAGTATATGGGCACTAGCTTTAGCTACTGTATACAAGAGTTATTTAAATGCGAATCATAGTTTTGTATGGCCTAATTTGCAAGGGATGGTATTAAATGTATTTGTAATTGCAGCATTTTTTATCAGTTATAAATTAAATAATCCTATAATATTACCTATAGGTTTGTGTTTTGCTTTAATAGTTCAACATATAGTTTATATACCAGCTATTAAAAAAACTAATTTCAAATATAAATTTGGAATAGATTTAAAAGATCCATATTTAAAACAGATGTTATGGTTGGCTATACCAGTAATAGTAGGGGTTGCAGTAAATCAAATAAATGTAATAGTAGATATAAGTCTTTCTTCTATAATTGCCGATAATGGAAAAGCTATAATAGATTACTCTTCTAGACTTAAAGAATTTGTAAATGGTATAGTTGTAGTTTCTATAGGTACTGTAATTTATCCTACATTGAGTAAACATGCCACAGACAATAATATAGATAAGTTTAAAGACACTATATTAAGTTCTTTGACTATGATAAATATATTAGTTTTACCTTCAGTAGTTGGGCTTATTATATATGCAAATCCAATAGTAAAATTAATTCTTGAAAGAGGGGCATTTACTCCAGAAGATACTGTAATAGTAGGAAGTTGTTTAAAATTTTATGCTATAAGCTTAATAGGTATGTCTATATGGGACATAGTAGCAAAATCTTTTTATTCAATGCAAGATACAAAAACACCAACTTTTTATTCTATATTGATGGTAATTATAAATATTATACTTAGTATTACATTGTCAAGATTTATAGGTATACAAGGATTGGCAGTAGGTACATCAATTGCCAGTATATTTGGGGTAGTAATGTTATGTATAAAATTAAAACAAAAATTAGGTAAGTTTGATAAGTTAAGATACACTTTAAAAGAAGTTTTTAAAATGTTTTTAGCATCTATAATTATGGGTGGTCTTTCTTACATAGTTTACAGTTTATTATTAAATACAATAAGTTCAAATACTATAGCATTTTTTATAGCTGTAATATTTGCTGTAGTAATTTATGGTATTTTGATAATTTTATTTAAGGTTGAAGAAGCTAAAACTTTAATTGAAGATTTTAAAAATAAAAGAAATAAGAAATAAGAATTTAAAAGGCCTTAGGGTCTTTTTTTATTAGAAAAATAAAGAAGGTAGTCAGGGTTTTCCTGACTACCTTCACATATAGTACATGACTGAGAAAATATTATTATCTTTATAATATTTATGTACATAATTTATATTAAGATTATGTAGAAAATATGTACTATTTGAAAAATTTAGTAATATATTTAAATTTGATGTAAAATAGAGATTGTTCGGTTAAATTAATAATAGAGTGTTTATTGGAAATTATATTATTATGTATGGGGGGGAATTTTATATATGTTAAAAAAAATAAATCCTGCATTAGAAAGATATATAATTATATTATATTTAGCTATTTCAGGATTGATAATTGGAGCTGTAGTAGGTGGCATTGATGCTGTATTCGGTATAGTTTTAGTGAAATTAAATGAAATTAGAGAATTAAATTTTAATATGTTTATACCATTTTTAGCTCCTGTAGGATTGTTAATTGTATATGTTTATAAAAAAATTGGTGGGAAAATTTATAAAGGGGTTAATTTGGTTTTTGAAGTAGATTATGGTCAAGAAGAGATAATTCCTAAGAGGTTTATACCTTTATTGATAACTGGCACTTGGCTTACACATTTATTTGGAGGTAGTGCTGGTAGAGAAGGGGTAGCAGTACAAATCGGAGCTGCTTTTTCCAACTGGGTAGGAAGAAAAATTCCATTTCCAGTTATGGATAGAAATAAAATATTTTTAGTTACAGGAATTGCAGCAGGTTTTGCTGGACTTTTTGGTACACCTATTGCAGCTATATTTTTTGCTATGGAAGTATTGATTGCGGGAACTCTAAGATACCAAGCTTTATTGCCAGCTGTAATAGCTGCTTTTACTGCGAGTAGTGTATCTCAAAGATTAGGTCTTAATATGTTTACTTATAATTTAAGCTCCGTTGTCGATTTTAACTTAGAAAATATGATAAAAATATCATTACTAGGTGTAATATTTGGTTTAGTAGGTTGGATTTTTGCATATTCATTAAAAAATATAAAAAAAGCTTTGGTTAAAATTTTCCCAAATCCTTATATAAGAATATTGATTATGGGTATTATTTTAAGTATTTTATTATTTGCTCTACATAGAGGAAGATATAGTGGACTTAGTAGTTCATTGATGATTAATAGTTTTAGTGGTGGAGAAATCTATTATTATGACTGGATATTAAAACTTTTATTAACTGCAACAACTTTATCTATAGGATTTCAAGGTGGAGAGGTTGCTCCTATGTTTATAGTGGGTGCAACATTAGGCGTAGTAATTGCTAAATATTTTAATTTACCAGTTGAATTTGTAGCAGCGATGGGATATGTTGGTGTATTTGGTTCAGGTACTAATACATTTCTGGCTCCCATATTTGTAGGTGGAGAAATTTTTGGATTTGAATATATACCTTACTTTTTTATAGTTTGTTCATTTGCTTATATTTTCAATATGAATAAATCAATTTACTCTCTACAAAGAAGGTCTTATGATATTTATCAATTTGAAAGAAAATAGAATTAAAGATTAAAAAATAATTTGTATTTTTTAAAGATATATAGTATTATATAAGACAATAGAAATTACAAAAGAATAACTTATCAAGAGTGGTGGAGGGACTGGCCCTATGAAACCCAGCAACAGCTATTATGCAAAGTGCTAATTCCAGCAGACAAAAAAGTCTGAGAGATAAGTGTATTATGGGTTTTAAGACTACACTTATTGTGTAGTCTTTTTTATTTATAACAAAGGAGAGATAATATGACCAAAGAATATAGTATTGAAACTAAATGTATACAATCAGGATATAAACCTAAAAATGGTGAACCAAGAGTTTTACCATTATATCAATCTACAACTTTTAAATATGATTCTGCAGATGAAGTAGGAAAGTTGTTTGACCTTGAGATGGAAGGTCATATGTACTCTAGAATTTCTAATCCAACAGTAGAAGCATTAGAAGAAAAAATAAATGATTTGGAAGGTGGGGTAGGTGCAGTAGCTACTTCTTCAGGACAATCAGCGATAACATTAGCAATACTTACGATATGTGAAAAAGGTGATAATTTTATAACTGCCTCTAATTTATATGGCGGTACAGTAAATTTATTTAATTATACTTTAAAAAAATTAGGCATAGAAGCTAGATATATAGATATTAATGATGAAAGACAAGATATAGAAAAATTAATAGATGAAAATACAAAATTAATTTATGGAGAAACTATAGGAAATCCAGGAGTAGATGTAATAGATATAGAAAAATTTGCAAATATTGCCCATGACAACAATATTCCTTTGATATTAGATAACACTTTTGCTACACCTGTATTATGTAGACCTTTTGATTATGGTTGTGATATCTTAATACATTCTACTACAAAATTTTTAGATGGCCACGCTAGTAGTGTAGGAGGGGTAGTAGTTGATAGTGGAAAATTTGACTGGGATAATAAAAGATTTTCATGTTTAGTAGATAAAGACCCTAGTTATCATGGATTAAGTTATACAGAAACTTTTAAAGAAAAAGCTTTTATAACAAAAGCTAGAACAGCATATATAAGAGATATCGGATTTGTTATGTCACCGTTTAACGCTTATCTTACTAATATGGGTATGGAAACATTATATATAAGGATGAAAAAACACTGCGAGAACGCACAAAAAATATCTGAGTACTTAGAAAATAATGATAAAGTAGCTTGGGTAAAATATCCTGGCCTTAAAAGTGGAGAAAATTATGAGTTGACAGAGAAATATTTGAAAAACGGCGCTGGTGGAATAATATCTTTTGGATTAAAGGGAGATGCCAATATAGGAAAAAAATTTATCGATAGCTTAGAGCTTATTACATTAGTAGTACATGTTGCTGATGTTAGAAGCCATGTATTGCATCCAGCTAGTATGACACATAGACAGCTTACAGAAGAAGAGCAAAAAAAGGCTGGAATAAAACCAGAACAAATAAGGCTTTCAGTAGGTATAGAAGATGTGGATGATATTATAAGAGATTTAGATCAAGCTATAGAAAGTGCTTTAAAATAAGGGGGTAAAATATGCCTATAATAGTTCCAAATGATTTACCTGCGAGTGAAATTTTAAAAAAAGAAGAAATCTTTGTGATGGATGAAAATAGAGCAAAAACTCAAGATATAAGGCCTTTGAAATTAGCGATAATAAATTTAATGCCTACAAAAATTCAAACTGAAACTCAATTGCTTAGGATGATATCAAATACGGCTCTTCAAGTAGAGATAGATTTAATAAAGACAAAAACTTATGAAAGTAAGAATACTAGTGAAAAACATCTTGAGAAATTTTATGTAACTATGGATGAGATTAAGAATAAAAAATATGATGCTATGATAATAACAGGAGCACCAGTGGAACATTTGCCTTTTGAGAAGGTGAATTATTGGTTTGAATTAGAAAAAATGATGGAATTTGCAAGAACTAATGTATATTCTACTATGTTTATATGTTGGGCAAGTCAAGCTGCACTTCATTATTATTATGGTATAGATAAAAGAAAATTAGATAAAAAACTATTTGGAGTTTTTGAAGTAGAGTTAAAAGAAAAAACTTTACTTACTAGTGGCTTTGATGAAAGTTTTTATGTACCTCATTCAAGACATACGACTATAGATAAAAAAGAAGTAGAGAAAATAGATGATATACAGATATTAGCAGAATCTGATGAAGTAGGAATTCATTTAGCATCTACTAAAGATAAAAGATTTATCTTTGTTACAGGTCATGGAGAATATGATACTAACACTTTAGAAGATGAGTATCTTAGAGATAAAAATAAAGGGTTGGATATAGAAATACCAAAAAATTATTATAAAAATGATAATCCTAATGATAAAATTAAGGTTAAGTGGAAAGCTCACAGTAATTTACTTTTCTCTAACTGGTTGAATTTATGTGTATATCAGGATACAGAATATGATTTAGATAATTTAATACCTAAAGAAATATAATGTTATAATTAAAATATGTAAAGACACTGAGAAAACTCAGTGTCTTTTAATTTCATTACTTATTTAATTCTTTTAATAAATGGTTAACATCAAGACCGTGAACCATAGCTGCTTCTTCAAGACTTTCCATTTGACTAGCTGGGCAGCCAACACATGAAAGACCATTTTGAAGTAGAACTTCTACAGATTCAGGATGAGATCTAATAATATCTCCAATTAACATATCTTTAGTAATTTCCATAATAATATCCTCCTTTAGAAAATTCCGAAATCTCTGTTCATATAGTAGGAATTTCTCTATACATATAATAACCTATTTAAGTAGTTTAAATCAATAGTAAATTGAAAAATTAAGAAATAATTATAAATATTTGATATAATCAAATAAATGGAGGGATACAAATGATAGCAAATATAACAAATAGTGCGAAAAGCAAATTAGATGAATTAAAAAATAACTCAGAAGAAAAATATTTAAGGATAAAATTACTTGATTTTACAAGTTGTGGGATATTAAACTTTACTATAGAACCGAGTGATATAAAAGAAGATGATAAACACTTCAATATTCAAGGCTATGATTTTATAATAGCTAAGGATATATATGAAATTTATACAAGATTTTCTATGGACTATGTACCAGATGGACTTTATAAAGGTTTTATAATTAAAGGTTACAGAAAAGATTGATATAAAAAGGGGGTATAGGATGTCAGAATTTCTAGAAAAAAGAAAAGAAGATGGCATTAGAGAATTAAATATATTACTTGAAAAAAAAGATTATGTTAAATTAAAAGAAGAACTTGGAAAATATAATCCAGTAGATATAACTGATTATTTTGAAGTTTTAAGTTTATATGATGCAGTGGTTGTGTTTAGGTTATTAAATAAAGATGCAGCCGCTGCTGTATTTGCCAGATTGAGTAAGGAACAACAAGTTACTCTTATAAAAGCATTTACGGACGATGAATTAAAAAGTATAGTAGATGATTTATTCTTTGATGACAAAATAGATATAATTGAAGAAATGCCAGCAAGTGTAGTAAAAAAGATAATAGGTAATTCAAATGAAAATCAGAGAAAACTTATTAATCAATTTTTAAAATTTCCTGAAAATAGTGCTGGAAGTCTAATGACGATAGAATATGTGGAATTAAAAGAAAACATGACGGTGAAAGAAGCTTTACAATTAATAAAGGATACAGGTATTAATAAACAAACTGTATACACATGTTATGTAACAGGACCACATAAAAAATTAAAAGGCTTTGTATCTTTGAGAACTATGGTAACTAGTGACTCGAATGTTAAGATAGAGGACCTTTTAGACCAAGAGGTTATCTATGTTCACACTCATGATGACCAAGAACATGTAGCGGAAGTATTTAGGAGATATGGTTTCGTAGTTCTTCCTGTAGTAGATAATGAGGATAGAATGACAGGAATAATAACGGTCGACGATATTATGGATGTAATGGAACAAGAGGCAACCGAAGACTTTCAAAAGATGGCAGCTATGGCACCAGATGATGAAGACTATTTAGATTCTAATGTTTTCGACTTAGCTAAACATAGAATAGCTTGGCTTTTAATACTGATGATATCAGCTACATTTACAGGTAATATAATGAAAGCTTATTCCGATGTCATTCAAACAGTAATAGTATTGAATATGTTCGTGCCAATGATAATGGACGCTGGAGGTAACGCAGGTAGTCAATCATCAACACTTATAATTCGTGGTTTAGCAACAGGGGAAATTAAGTTAAGCGATTGGTCAAAAGTTTTATTTAAAGAGTTTAGAGTATCTTTATTGGTAGGTTTGATATTAGGCTCAGTAAACTTTTTAAAATGTATGTTTTTAGACAAAGTAGGACTGCCAGTTTCGATATTAGTTTCATTTACCCTTATGTGTACGATAACTTTAGCTAAAGTAATAGGTGGTATGTTACCTATACTTGCTAAAAAAGCTAAACTTGACCCAGCAATTATGGCAGGTCCACTAATTACTACAATAGTAGATGCTATAAGTTTAATGATATATTTTAATATCGCTAAAATATTTATAGGAATTTAATGATTAACCTTGACATATAAAAAATAATGGTGTAAAATATTGCACTTAGTTGACAATAATACTTTAATATAGTATAATATAACATAGGTAGTATAACTCAACTAAGGAGGTATTGGTTTGAATCAAGGCGTGAATTTAGATTTCATTAGATCTCAAGTAAGACTGAATATTGGAAAAGATGTGATTGTTAAAGCCGATAAAGGCAGAAATAAGATCATAACTAAAAAAGGTGTTATTACAGATGTATTTCCTAGTTTGTTTACAGTTGTTGTAAAAAATGAGTTTGATAAAGAAAGAACCGTATCTTATACTTATTCAGACATACTAACATCAACAGTAGAACTACAAATATGTTAAGAATGACGACTATTTATAATAGTCGTTTTTTTTATGCTTTTTTTATATGTTATAATATACTCATCAAATAAACTAAGGAGATTATTATGAAGGAAATAATAATAAAGTCTTATGGAAAAATAAATTTATCTTTAGATGTAGTTAGAAAAAGAGAAGATGGATATCATGATATAGATACTATAATGCAGAGAATATCCTTATATGATAATTTACATATTAAGAGAATTTCAGGTGATGATTTAATTATAAAATCAAATAATAAATTAGTGCCATTAGATAATACTAATCTTGTATATAAAGGTTGGGAAAAATTAAAAAAATATAAAAAAGAAGCAACAGGTATAGAAATTTTTATAGACAAGAAGATACCTATGGCAGCAGGACTTGCAGGAGGTAGCACTAATGTAGCGAGTTTTATGGCCGTTTTAAATAAAATTTGGAATTTGAATTTAAAAAATGAAGAATTGATGCAGATAGGTAAAACTATTGGTGCAGATGTAGCTTATTTTTTTGACGGTAGAACTTGTAGAGCTCAAGGTATTGGAGAAATATTAACACCTATTAAAGAATTTAAAGGATATAATGTTCTAATAGTAAATAATGGTAAAGATATATCATCAAAATATGTATATACTAATATAAAGCCATCTGGTCAAAATGATAAAATGACTAAAGTAATAGAGGCAATAGAAGAAAATAATTTAGAAAAATTACAAAAATACGGATACAATAACATGGAAGAGGTTTCATTTAATCTATATAAAGATATTGAAATTATAAAAAAAGATATGTTAGAAAAAGGAGCTGACTTTTCACTTATGTCTGGTTCAGGTCCAACAGTCTTTGGAATTTTTGAAGATTTAGATAAACTATACAAAGCAGAAAAATATTTTAAAGAAAAATATAAAAATGTTTATATAGCAAAAACTATATAGGAGGCATTATGGATAATAGACCAATAGGAGTATTCGATTCAGGAGTAGGTGGACTTACAGTTTTATATGAATTAATGGAACTTTTACCATATGAAAACTATGTTTACTTTGGCGATACGGCTAGAGTTCCATATGGCTCTAAAAACGGAGAAATAATATTAAAATATTCAAGGGAAGCAGCAGATTTTTTATTGACAAAAGATATAAAAATGTTGGTAATAGCTTGTAATACAGCAACGGCTTATGCTTTAAAAGAATTACAGGAGGAACTAGATATTCCTGTTATAGGAGTAATAGAATATGGAGCAAAGGCCTGTATAAAAGAAACAAAAAGTAAAAGAGTTGGCATTATAGGAACAGAAGGCACTATAAAATCAAGACAATACGAGAAAGAACTTAGAAAATTGGATGAAGATTTATTAATAGTAACTAATGCCTGTCCTTTATTTGTTCCATTAGTAGAAGAAGGAATGCAAGATACAGAAGTAGCATACTTAGTTGCTAAAAAATATCTATTAGGTATAATGTCTAAAAATATTGATTCATTGATATTAGGATGCACTCATTATCCAGTATTGAGATATACGATAGGTAAAGTAGTTGGAGATAAGGTTAAACTTATAAATCCTGCATTTGAAACAGCTCAAGCTATAAAGGATATATTGATAAAAGAAGATATATTAAACAAAGAATCAAAATTTGGGAAATGCGAATATTTTTGTAGTGATGACCCACAAAGGTTTCATACAGTAGGAAGTAAAATAGTGCCAAATAAAATATTAGAAGTAAAAAAAGTAAACATATCTACTATTTAATAAAACTTATAATTAAAAAAGAGCTTTTTAAGCTCTTTTTTTAATTGTCTATTAAATTATTTAGTTCTAAAGCTTTAACTATAATAGGTATTAGTATAAATTGAATTATAATACCGGGAAGACCTGTAATAAAAGCTCCAGTGATATAAGTGCTAAATGGAATAAATTTTATATCAAATAAATAGCCTATTAATAAAACTATAATCGCTCCAACCATTCTACCTATTATAATAGAAGTAATTAAAGTTATAATAATATTTTTGCTTTTTTTATAGATAGTTCCAGATACGAATCCAAAGGTGGCAAGTTCAAAAATCATAACTATAACCATAGGAAATGGTGGCATTCCAGAAATAAAATAATTTAAAATTGGAGTTATAATTCCTAGTATAAAAGCATATAGTGGTCCTATGATAAAACCTGCAAGTAAAATAGGTATATGCATAGGAAGAAATATAGACCCATTTATACCAGTAATATGAAAAATATACGGAATTACAATTCCTAAAGCTAACATTAAACCGGACATAATTGTTTTTTTAGTATTCATAAGCTCCTCCTCGTTAACATTATTATACATAATTTATTAAATATTTAATACAAAAATACATAGAATACATATATCTTTTGATATGTTAACAATAAATAAATATATGATATAATTATCTTTATGATTAGGAGGGGAAAATGAAAAATAATATAGCTAAATCGTCATTAATAGTAGCTATTATAGGTATAATTTCAAAACTAATGGGGACATTTAGAACTATACTGATAAATGCAGCTTTTGGGCAGACTGCCTTTACAGATAGTTATAATACTGCAGTGGATATAGCACTGATAGGAATGATATTAGTTAATTCAACCATAAGTTTAGCTATTATTCCTGTAATGTCGAAAGTAAAAGAAGAAAAAGGGTTAAAAGCTAAAAATAGATATTTTAATAATATAAATACTATAACCTTTATTATAAATATAGTACTTACTTTTTTAACAATAATAGCAGCACCATTATTGGTAAAAATTATAGCTCCAGGTTTTACAGAAGCTTGGCAAATAGAATTAACGATAAAATTAGTTAGGATAATAGCACCATCTGTAATATTATTAGGTTTTGTAAATTGTTACGGTGCATATCTACAATCTGATTATTCCTTTGGTGCATTTGCATCAATAGGTATAGTAAATAATATAGTTTTCTATATATACTTGATAACAGTAGGTAAGAATGCAACAATTACAGAGTTAGCTATAGTTACTATGGTAGCTAATATTGTACAAGCAGTTTATTTAAGGTTATTTATGATAAAAAAAGAAATAAAAATAAAGCCTATGATAGACATAAAGGATTCTTATATGAAGGAATCCATAGTATTATTAGTGCCATTAGTATTAGCACAAGGGATAACTCAAGGAAATTATTATGTAAC
>Ga0079226_10000040_pt1 | contig 72625 bp, 63 predicted proteins | sample Poulit2014_FD_76345 | JGI IMG/M metagenome (GOLD analysis project Ga0079226, IMG submission 76345) | Agricultural soil microbial communities from Georgia to study Nitrogen management - Poultry litter 2014 | ecosystem: Environmental > Terrestrial > Soil > Agricultural land | place: USA: Georgia...
CAATGGCAACAAGCCAGAGAAGCGATTAATGATTGCATGCTTGGCGACCAATTTCGTTTTCGTCGCCGCATGCAACGATTGCGCAACACTTATCAGAAAGGTAACGCTGGGCGCCGCCTCATCGAGCATATTGAAGCTTCTGTGGCGCAGCGCAAGGCGCGTGAAGCCCTATCTGTGCACCTCAGTTGGCCAGATTTGCCAGTGGTGGAGGCGCTAGATGAGTTAGAAGAAGCTCTTTCTGAGCATCAAGTGATTGTAGTAGCGGGTGAAACGGGCTCAGGAAAAACCACACAGCTGCCTAAATTGTGTTTGAAACTTGGCCGCGGCCGCGCAGGTTTAATTGGCCACACGCAACCTCGGCGCATTGCTGCTCGAGCAGTGGCGAGCCGTTTAGCTGAAGAGCTCTCCTCTGAAGTGGGTAGGTTAGTGGGGGTTAAGGTTCGTTTCCAAGAACAAATGGGTGAACAAAGCCTCATTAAGTTAATGACGGACGGCATTCTGCTAGCTGAAATTCAGCGCGACCCTTTTCTGAACCAGTACGACACCCTCATCATTGATGAAGCGCATGAACGAAGCCTTAATATTGATTTTTTATTAGGCTATCTACGCCGTTTGCTGCCCAAACGCCCAGATTTAAAAGTTATTATTACCTCTGCCACCATTGATCACGACCGCTTTGCCGAACATTTTCGTGGTGCGCCAGTGATAGAGGTGTCGGGCCGTACTTACCCCGTAGAAGTACGTTATTGGTACGATGACGATTCAGAGGGGGAGCGTGATTGGCGCCGCGATGTGGCCGACATTATTGAAAATATTGAGCATGAAGAAAGAGGGCAGTTACCCGCCGCACGTGATGTTTTGATTTTTTTAAGCGGCGAACGTGAAATCCGTGAATTGCACCAATATTTAAAGAAATGCCACTTTCGCCACACTGAATTTCTGCCTTTATATGCCCGTTTAAGCCACCGTGAACAAATGCGTGTGTTTAGCCGCCACAGTGGACGGCGTGTGATATTAACCACAAACGTGGCAGAAACTTCGTTAACGGTACCGGGCATTCGCTATGTGATTGATATAGGCACGGCGCGCATTAGCCGCTACAGCGTGCACAGTAAGGTACAACGCCTGCCTATTGAACCCATTTCGCAAGCGAGCGCCAACCAGCGCAAAGGGCGCAGTGGCCGTATTATGCCAGGCATTTGTTATCGCCTTTACAGCGAGGAGGATTTCAATTCTAGGCCAGAATACACTGACCCTGAAATTCAACGCACTAATTTAGCAGCAGTGATTCTGCAAATGGCAGAGCTGCGTTTAGGTAACATTCAATCCTTCCCCTTCATTGATCCACCTGATGGAAGGTTAGTGCGTGATGGTTATCGTTTGCTTGAAGAGTTGGGGGCCATCAAAGGGCGCAATTTAACCGCCATAGGCAAACAACTCGCACGTTTTCCACTAGATCCACGTTTAGGGCGTATGTTGTTACGGGCCGGTGAATTGGATTGTTTGCAAGAAATCCTTGTCATCGTTTCTGCTTTAGCTGTTCAAGATCCCCGTGAGCGCCCTGTGGAATTCCAGCAGCAAGCCGACCAAGCACATCAGCCTTGGCAAGATAAAGAGTCTGACTTTTTGTCGTTTCTACACTTATGGCAGTGGGCTGACGAGGAACGCCAAGCTTTATCTCGTAATCAGTATGAAAAACAGTTGCGCAAAAGGTTTTTGGCGCCCAACAGAATGCGTGAATGGCGTGATGCGCACAGGCAGCTAAAATTACTGTGCCGTGAAATGAAAATTCCTGAAAATGAAAACCCCGGCACTTATGAAGCCATGCACAGAGCTTTGCTCAGTGGTTTGCTAGGGCAAGTAATTCGTCGTACTGATGAAGGGGAATGGCTTTCTACACGCCACCGTAAACCTGTTATATGGCCAGGTTCCGCGTTATCGAGAACCAAAGCAGCGTGGCTAATTGCTGCTGAAATGGTGGAAACCCAGCGCTTATTTGCCCGTTGCGTGGCAAAAATTGAACCACAGTGGGTTGAAGCCGAAGGCAAGCATCTATTGAAATACGATTATGGCGAACCTTTTTGGTCAAAACGTCACGGTGCCGCTTATGCCAGAGAGCAGGTGAGTTTGTTTGGTTTGGTGTTGGTGAGTGGCCGACGTGTACCGTTTACCCGCAAAGACCCAATACAAGCACGAGAATTGTTAATACGGGAAGGGCTAGTGGCTGGCGAATTGCCACGCGTTCCAACATTCGTACAACAAAACCAGGCTTTGTTGGAAGAGTTAGAAGCGTACGAACATAAGCAACGCCGGCGCGATTTTATCGCCGATGATGAGGTGCTTTATCAGTTTTATCATCAACGCCTTCCGGAAAGCGCCATTAGCTTACGCCATTTAAATGCTTGGTATAAAAAGGCATCTCCCGCACAGCAGCAAGAACTGCTAATGCAGCGGGAGGACATTCTGATTAAAGAAGCGCCCAGTGCCCTAGCCACTGATTTTCCAGATCACCTTTTAGTGGGAGAGTGGCAGTTGCCGCTCACCTATAGCTTTAACCCCCAGGGAAAAGAGGACGGTGTAACAGTCACTTTGCCGGCCACGCTGATTAACCAAGCACCAGAAGCTGCTTTTGAATGGCTAGTACCAGGATTGCTACCGGAAAAGTTAGAGGCATTGATTCGAGGTTTGCCTAAATCTAAGCGCCGTAACTTTGTACCAGTACCTGAATACGTGAAGGCTGTTATGGACACACTGTCGCCTAGTAACGGTCCCTTATTGGCTCAATTAAGCCATGCACTGCAACGAATGACGGGGGTGCATATTGAACAAGAAGAATGGCAGGCTATTTCTTTGCCCGACCATTTACGTTTTCACTATAGCGTTGTTGCTGAGGGTGAAGTGCTAGCTGAAGGGCGAGATTTAGCCGCTTTGAAAGAGCGCTTTGCCGGTAAAGCAGTGCAGGCCATACGTCATCAAACTGCTAAAGCTCAAGCGCAGCAAGGCACTACTTGGGTGTTTGGAACTTTGCCTGAGGTGGTTGAACAGGAGCAGGACGGAGTGATGCTACGTGCTTGGCCTGCGCTACAGGATGCGGGCAAGCATGTTGAAAAACGGTTGTTTCATCGTGAAGACGAGGCCGCCTGGCAACACCAATGGGGCGTAGCGCGCTTATTACTTAACGCGCTCGCGCCACAGCAGAGAATGCTTGTGCAGTGTAGGAATAAGCAACCTGGCTTTCAAAAGTTGATGGCTGAAAAATCTGCCTTTGCACGAACCACAGCAGACCACGCTATGCTGCGCCTCACCTATACACACTTTCAAAGCGACGTTCCTGTGCGCAGCGAAGAGGCTTTTAATGCTTTATTAAAAGACAGAAAAGCCAGCTTTGTGCCCGCGGGTGAAAAATGGCTCGTGAGAACAAGCGACATGCTCGAGCAATATCGTGCTATCCAACGTCGCTTAGAGAAGAACTTTCCACTAGCTTTAGCTCACGCACATGCAGATATACGCCAACAATTACAGCAGCTATTTTTTCCAGAATGTTGGCAAGCCATAACGGAAGAGCAGTGGCAGCATTATCCTCGCTATTTACGCGCCATCGAGCATCGTCTTGATAGAATAGGCGGCAATATTCCACGAGATAAACAACTCACCCAAGAGCTACAAACCTTGTGGGAAAATTTATTGCGAAGGATGGGGAATGAACCTTATTGGTTGTGGCCCGAACATTGGCAGGCTTATCGATGGCAATTAGAAGAGTATCGTGTGAATTTATTCGCGCAGCAATTAGGGACACCTAGGCCGGTGTCGGCGAAGAGATTACGTGAACAATGGCAACATTGTGAGCAAATATGATGGCACTTGCACTACAGTGACGAGCATCTTTAACATTGATGCACTAATAACAGTATTCCATGAGCAGAATTGCATGCTCATTGATTGTTTTTAAGTTAAGCTTATCTTTTATAATTTCTGCCTTGTGGTATGAGGCTTATTAACAATATAAGGAGCTTTCTCAGGTAAAGCTTCTTGTGCGGGGACAGTAAAGTGACAGTACATAGTGTAGTAATTAGTGGTACGGGGCTGTGGACGCCTAAAGAGTCCATCACCAATGATGAATTAGTAGCTTCTTTTAACCGTTACGTAGAGCTTTTTAACGGAGCGAACGCTACAGCTATTGAGGCGGGTGAAATAGAAGCTTTGCAGCCCTCTAGCGCTGAATTTATTGAAAAAGCCTCTGGTATTAAACAACGCTATGTACTTGATAAAGAAGGCATACTGGATCCAGAACGGATGAAGCCTTCAATTCCAGAACGTTCCGACGATGAGATTTCAGTGCAAGCTGAAATTGCCGTTAAAGCGATTCAGCAAGCACTTGCTAATGCTGGGCGCAAGCCAGAGGATGTGGATGCCGTGCTAGTGGCTTGCTCCAACATGCAGCGCCCATACCCCGCTATGGCGGTGGAAGTGCAGCATTATTTAGGTATGGAACGTGGTTGGGGCTACGATATGAACGTGGCTTGTTCTTCGGCTACCTTTGGCTTGCAAGCGGCGGTGGATTCTGTGCGTTCAGGCAGTGCTAAATGTGTAGTGGTGGTTAACCCTGAAATTTGCTCTGGGCACTTGGCCTGGGAAGATAGAGATTGCCACTTTATTTTTGGTGATGTGGCTACGGCCATGGTGGTCGAGAGTGAAGCAGACGCCACCTCAAACAACCAATGGCGCGTGCTCGGCACCAAGCTAGCTACACAGTTTTCTAATAATATTCGCAACAACTTTGGTTTTTTGAACCGTGCTGATGAAAGCGGCGTTGGTGCACGCGATAAATTGTTCCGCCAAGAAGGGCGTCGTGTATTCCGCGAAGTGTGCCCTATGGTAGCAGCCCAAATTAGTGCGCATATTGCTGAGTTAGATTTAAGCGCCGATCATCTGCGCCGCATGTGGCTACACCAAGCCAACCTTGCCATGAACCAGTTTATTGCGCGCCGTGTGTTAGGCCGTGATGCCACACCAGAAGAAGCCCCCGTTATTCTTGATGAGTACGCGAACACAAGCTCCGCGGGGTCTATCATTGCTTTCCATCGTCACAATGAAGACATGGAAGCGGGTGACAAAGGAGTTATTTGCTCTTTTGGTGCCGGTTATTCTATTGGTAGCGTTATTGTGGAAAAACTCTAACGTTGTTTGAGTCCACCCACCAGCAGGGATGTACCGTGGTGCGATTTCTCTTGATATTGTGGTTTTGTTTATCCTCTTCTTTCGCTATGGCGCAAGAAGAGGATCCTTTTGATGATCCATTTGCAGCTGGGGTAAGCAGCGACGTTTCCCCTTTAGCCCATGAGGATGATCCGTGGGAAAACTTTAACCGCAAAATGTTTTTATTCAATGAAAAGATGGATAGCATCGCGCTTAAACCTGCTGCGCAAACCTACACTAAAGTAGTACCGAAAGCCGCGCGCTCACCTATTCGTCGCTTTTTCGATAACCTGAGAGATTTTAAAAGTGGTGTAAACAATATTTTGCAGTGGCGTTGGCGAGAAGCGGGGCATAACCTTGGGCGTTTCGCCCTTAATAGCACCTTAGGTGTGGGGGGCTTCTTTGATGTGGCGACTTCTTCAGAACTAACGGGAGAAAGTTCTGATCTTGGTATTACTCTTGCCCGTTGGGGGGTGCCTGAAGGCCCTTATTTGATGTTGCCTTTCCTTGGCCCATCCACAGTTCGTGATGCCAGTATTTTGTACCCTGATAGCTATATAGGTCTCAATTTTATCGACCATAGATACACTAACTGGTCGGTTTGGGGAGTACGAATTATAGATCTACGCGCTAATCTACTTGATTACGAAGAGGCAATTGTAGGCGACCGTTACAATTTCATTCGTGAGTTTTACTTACAGAGCCGTCGTGCGAAAGCGGGCATTGATACTCGCGACCAAGATTTTGATTTTGGTGCAGATGAGGATTGGGATGACGACGATTGGTAATTAGCCGCTTTTAGCAAGAATAGCCTAAAGCCAGAGTTTAACGCTCTGGCTTTTTTTATATAAAAACGGTGCTAACAAGATATGCCGTATAAGCGATATAGCATGCCAACAAAACACTTCCTTCTAAGCGATTAATGCGCCCTTGACGGTTGCGGGTGCCGAACCCAAGCACAAACAAAGAGAGTGTGAGTGCCGACATTACCATGATGTCTCGGGAAAACACCTCAGGGCCCACCACCATAGGATGAATGGTGCCCGCAATACCCACTACGGCTAACGTATTGAAAAGGTTTGAACCAATAATATTGCCAAGAGCGATATCGTGCTCACCTTTACGCGCAGCAATGACAGATGAAGCTAGCTCTGGCAGGGAGGTGCCAATAGCGATAACTGTTAAGCCAATGATCATATCGCTGACGCCAAAACCTTGTGCTACTTCAACTGCACCCCACACTAAAACGCGAGAACTTAAGACAAGGAAGGAAAGGCCAGCTATTAGCCAAAACAAAGCCGTGCGCAGTGGCATCACAGGGACATTGAGTGATGCTTTTACTTCAATGGCTAAGCTGTCCGATTTTTTCTTCATTCCTTGCCAAATGGTCCAAGCCATAATAACCGCTAACACGCAGAGTAAAACGAGAGCATCTAAGCGTGAAATTTCTCCATCCCATATTTGCCAAGCGGCTAATACCGTCACTAAAGCAAGGATTGGCAGCTCTTTACGTAACACTTGAGAGCTTACGAACAAGGGGCTTACTAGGGCGGTAATACCGAGAATTAGGGCAATATTTGTGATGTTAGAACCATAAGCGTTCCCCAAAGCGATACCTGGGTTACCCTGCCATGCAGACAGCGCAGATACCACCATTTCTGGGGCCGACGTGCCAAAGCCAATAATCACCATACCGATTAATAAAGGTGGCATACCAAAATGTTGCGCGGTAGCTGCTGCGCCTTCAATAAATTTATCAGCGCTCCACACCAACAGGATGAGGCCAGTAATAATCGCTGAGGAAGCTAATAGCATAAGTGGAAATCCTAGCTGCAAAATGAAGTGGGGTGAATGTTACCGCATTTGCTTTGTATACTTCATTGTTATTAGTATTTGGCGAATAAATTTAATTTACGGCAGAGTTCATAGGGCATATTACTACGATGAAAGTTTTTGTATATGGCACTTTGCTGCCAGGCATGGAGCGCTATTACGCTTTGGAAAAGGCGCAATGCTTAGGTCCTGCAGTAGTGCAGGCGGATTTATTTGATCTTGGTCTTTACCCAGCCATTCAATCTGGTGATAGGGATGTAGTGGGCGCAGTTTATGCTGTGGACAGTACTGTTCTCAAACAACTCGATGAGATTGAGGGTTACGACGCTAACGACCCAATAAACTCTTTATACATACGCAAAGAAGTTGAAGGGCGTTGGCTTGCAGATGGTGCGCCCTTAACGGCCAATGCCTATTTTTATCACCAGGAAGTAGCGAATAAACCTTTGATAGAACATGGCGACTATCGCCGCCATGTGTTGGAGCAGAAAAGCCCAACCCAATGGGTGGTGTCTTATGGTTCAAATTTATCTAGGCGACGCTTAGAAGAACGTGTGGGGCCTGTTGCAGAAAGGGAAGAAGGGGTGCTGCCGGGCTATGAGCTTGTTTTCAATAAACAAAGTGAAGCGGATGCTAAAGCCAACATTAAATGGGTAGGTGGTGATGCTGCCTGTCCTGCCATTGCTTGGCTTTTAACACCCGAGCAGGTGCAATTGCTTGACCCTTATGAACAAGGCTACCTACGTGTGACGGTGCAGTTTGATACGCCTGCAGGATCAAGGCCTGCTCAGGTGTATATCGCCAACCCAGACGAACTAGAGCATGAGCCTTGGATCGCTGAATGGTATGTGAACCACTTACGAGTGGGCTATGAAGAAAGTAACTATGATATGGAATATTTGGAAGCGGCGCTGCCTGCTAAACCTTTATAAAAAAGCTAGCAGGCAGCAGAAAAGCTACTTCCAATTATTCTTGCAGGGCTGGTAAGTCTCTAAAGTATTGTAATGCTTCAGGGTTTGCCAGCGCGCTTTGGTTTTTCACCTCACGGCCATGAATAACATCGCGCACTGCTAGCTCCACTGTTTTACCACTTAAAGTACGTGGGATATCAGGCACAGCTATTACTACCGCAGGAACGTGGCGTGGCGATGCGCCTGTACGAATGCTCTGCCTAATATGCTGTAGCAATGCTTCATCTAGCTGTACGTCTTTTTCCAAGACAACAAACAGCACTACGCGTACATCACCTTGCCAGTTTTGGCCTACCACTACAGATTCTTTAATATCTTTAATCGCAGTGAGTTGACGGTAAATTTCTGCGGTACCGATACGCACACCGCCGGGATTAAGTACCGCATCGGCACGCCCGTGAATAACCAAGCTATCGTGTTCTTGATGGGCAATAAATTCTGCAAAATCACCATGTGCCCAAATATTTTCAAAATGATCAAAGTACGCAGCTTGATAAAGGCTGCCATCCTCATCATTCCAAAAACCAATAGGCATAGAGGGGAAGGGTTGGCGGCACACTAGCTCGCCTTGGCCGCTAGTGAGAGGCTGTCCTTCATCATCAAATACGGCCACATCCATGCCTAAACCAATGCATTGTAAACTACCTTTATATACAGGCAGCAATGGATTACCGAGGGCAAAGCACGACACAATATCTGTACCGCCAGAAATTGAGCTTACTTGCAGATCTTCCTTCACCTGCGCATAGAGAAAATCAAAACTACTGTCTAAGAGGGGAGAACCCGTGGAGTAGAGCACGCGCAAGCGGCTCAGGTCGGCTTCTTGTTTCGGATAAAACTCATTTTGTTCTAGTGCTTGAACAAAACGGGCGCTCGTACCGAAATGGGTAACGCCTGTTTCTTCCGCTAATTTAAATTGCGCACCTAAATCCGGATAAGCAGGGCTGCCATCATAGAGCACTAGGGTTGCCCCCGTTTGCAAACCACCTACAAGCCAGTTCCACATCATCCATCCACAGGTGGTGTAATAATAGAGCACGTCATCTTGGCGAAGGTCACCATGCAGGCGGTGCTCTTTAGCATGTTGCAACAAGGTGCCGCCTGCGCCATGCATAATGCATTTAGGTTGGCCCGTCGTACCTGACGAATAGAGAATTGAAAGAGGCGCGGTAAAGGATTGGCGCACAAACTCTGGTGCAGGCTTATCGTGCATTAACCAGTTTTGCCACAAGGTGGCACCCGCAATAGTGTCTGTTTCTTGATGGCCAGGCACTTGGATTAAAAAGGGCACCTTTAAAGCATCTTGAACAGTGGCCACACGTTCACTGATATCTTGCCAACGGCCGTTGTAGCTATAACCATCGGTAACGATAAGCACTGTCGGGCTGATTTGGCCGAATCGATCCATCACCCCGGTGTAACCGAAATCTGGAGAACAAGAAGACCAAACGGCACCAATCCAAGCGGTGCCTAAAGCTGCAATAATGGCTTCTGGCCCATTCGGCAACCAAGCTGCCACTCTATCTCCAGGCTGTACACCGGCAGCAATAAGGGCATTTGCCATTGCCGCGGCAGCCTCATAGAGCTCTGCGTAACTATAAGTAGTACGGGTGGCGTTTTCGTTGTAGCTAATGAGCGCAGGATGATCATCGCGGCGCCATAGGAGGTTTTCAGCATAGTTCAGTTTGCAGGCTGGAAACCATCGATTAAATTGAAACTTCTCATGATGTTCGAGAGCTGGGGTAAGGCTACCTTCGTAGAGAATACCCGCTTGCTCAACCACTGCACGCCAAAAGTCTTCTTTGTTGCTGACAGACCATGCATGCAGATCTCTGTATAAGGGCAAAGAAACTTGATGGGTGGTTTCAATGTGCTGCCAAAACTGGCCGAGTTGGGTGTTTTTCTTGGCTTCTGGCGAAGGACGCCAAAGTGGCTGTGTCATGCTGTCATCCTTATTGTTTTATGCATAATGTTGCTATGCAGTAACCCTAGCGCAGCTTAACGTTAACGTAAAGCAAAGTTTTCTTCCAAGGTAAAACTTGGTGTGCAACTCCGGCAGTGGTAACGTAGGCACCTCCTGCCACAATGAAAAGGCTTCGTTATTTATGGGTAAAAGAGACGTAAAAGTGCATAGTGGTGATTTGCATTTTATTGTTGGTGAAGTAGACCCAAAAATTTTGCGTCATATAGACGGTGTGGCAGCGCGCAATTCCGCCGTAGCTAGCATCGTTTCTATTTCTATTTTTGCTGTGGTGGTTTTCAGCAGCGGCCTATATCAAAGCCTAGAAAATTTTGTGGTGGGATACGCCACAGTTCTGCTGCTCATTTCAGCTTTCCGCATATTTATAGCCCTACGCTTCCGAGCTTTATACAGTGCAGGCCCAGCACGATGGCGGCAATTGTTTGCCTCAGGTATTTTAAGCCAGGCCTTACTATGGGGAAGTTTTAACGCGATCGTTGCTTATTTAGGCGGCCTAAGTTACGGCACCTTTTTGGCTACTTTGTATACGCTTGGTTCGTCAACGGCTATGGCCGGTGCTTGGATGGCGGGCATTCGTTATCGTTTATTGTTTTTGTTTTTAATGCTCGCTCCCACAGCATTTGCTTTCTTTATTAGCCTAGAATGGCAGTTGGCGGTGGTGGGCGCTTTATTAGCCTTTTATGGCCTGTATTTAGTACGTTTTTATCGAGAGTTTCATGACACTTTTTGGCACGCCGTGGCACGCCGTCAGCGTCATAGCCATCAAGAACATTCTAAATTAGCGGATAACGAGAACCAGCTTAAAATATTGTCTCGCGTAACACGTGATTTACGCTCACCGCTAAATAGTTTGCTCGGAATGTTAGAGCTGCTTCATGAAACAGAAATGGATTCAGAGCAAAAGGAATACCATTTAGTAGCTGCACAATCCGGCCGATTAATGCTGATGCAGCTTAATAATGTATTAGATTATAGCCAAATATTGTTAGGCAACATTGCTTTTGCCCCTTCGGATTTTGTTCTGCGTGAGCAATTAGAGCACTCAGTGGATGCTTATGGTTCCATTGCTCAACGGCAAGGCTTAGAGCTTAGTGCCGTATTTGACACTCGTTTGCCGCGCCGAGTACGTGGTGACAAGCAGCGTATTGTGCAAGTTATTAATGGTTTGTTAGCGCACTCGATTAAATACGCAGACGAGGGGGAAGTGGTTATTACGGCGCATTTTGAGGAAGACAGTGCTTACGATGGCACGCTTGAAGTGGCTGTTAGCAATGAGAGCGAGGGCCTTTCTGCACAACAACTTGAAAAGCTATTCAGCCAAGAATGGTTTGATGATGCAGTGGAAGAGGTGACATCGCAATCAGGTTTGAACTTATTAGTAAGCCGCGGTTTAATTGAAGGCATGGGCGGTGCTTTGTTTGCAGGCAGCATCGATACAGGTTCGCAAGTGGGCTTTAGGTTGCCATTACCCGCTCGGCCCGATATGTCTGAGCGCATGGAGTGGCGTCGCACCTTGCGGCACAAAGAGTTTGTGCTTGTGGGCAGTGCCCCTGGCGGCTTCACAGCCTTAGAAAACGAACTTCATGCGTTGGATATTAATACCTATGTGGCAGATGATTATAGCGATGCGTTGCAAGATCTACGCAGCGCAGCACGCGAGCAAAGGTTTAAGGATTTACTTGTTATCGACTTATGGCAAAACAAAGAAAAAGCATTGCGTTTGTGTGATAGCGTAATTGAAGATCCCGCCATTCAGGGGTGCCGCATCTTGTTACTCGGCTCAGTGGAGCAAGTAGGGTTAGAAAAAGTGCTATCACGCACACAAAATAGTTTGGTGCAAGTTTTAGCCAAGCCTATGCACCGCTCAGTGCTACGCGAAGTATTGGCGCGCTATTACGGTTTGCAATCTTTGTTGATAGAGGATGAGGTTTACCACGAAAGCACGTTAGAGCAGGAAAGAAAGAAGAAATTCCGCTTGCTGCTCATTGAGGATAATGAAGCAGATTTAGCCGTTACCAAAAGCATGCTGAACAAGTTAGGTTACGAGGTAACCTCTGTCAGCGATCTAGAAGAAGCGATGGCGTTATTATCACGTAAGCCGATCGATTTACTCCTCACAGAGCTTTACCTACAAAGCCGTTCTGTTTTGGATTGGGTGAAAGAATTACGGCTCACCGAGGAAGAAATGGGCGCTGAACGGCTGGCTATTATAGCCTTAACCGCGGATACCACAGAAGGTATTCAGCCCAAGTGCTTGGCAGCAGGCATTGATGATTATATTGCTAAACCCTTAGTGTTTGATCAGCTGGATGGCTTATTACGTTATTGGTTACCAGCAACTTATGAAGAGAGGAATATACAAAAGTGAAAGCTTTAGTGGTAGGCGCCACGGGGTTAATTGGTGCGCAACTGGTACAAGAACTATTAGCCGATGATACCTGGCAAGCTGTCACTGTGTTTGCTCGGCGCCCGCTATCGTTAGAACATGAAAAACTCACGGTGGTAGAAGTAGATTTTGCCCGTTTGTCAGATTACAGTGAATATTTCGCCGTGGATGCCGTATTTTCATGCTTGGGTACCACCTTAGCAAGTGCAGGCTCTAAAGCAGCATTTCGGGTTGTAGATTACGATTATAACTATCAATTAGCCGAATTGGCGGCACAGGAAAATGCCTCACACTTCTTATTGGTGTCGGCTTACGGGGCAAAGCAAAAATCTTTATTCTTTTATTCCCGAGTTAAGGGAGAGCTTGAGGCTGCCATTGTTTCTCTGCCGCTAGAAAGAGTGACGTTTATGCAGCCTTCACTGTTGCTGGGCCAACGTGAAGAGCGCCGTTTAGCAGAGCAAGCCGCAGGCCGTGTGGCAAATATAATAAGGCCTTTGTGGCGAAAAGCCAAAGCACCTTGGTGGCCAATAGAGGCCAATAATGTTGCCGTAGCCATGGCAAAAGCTGCTACAACACCTATGCTTTATCGGGTTGAGCATTGGCAATACGCTGATATCATGGCGGCCGTTGATAACAATGAAAAGGAGAAATAGTGTGAGCTTTGTGACGTGTGATGTAAGTGATGAAAATGAAGATGCAGTAAGCGTAGTAACGGGGCTGCAGTGGCATAGTTATGGCGGCAAAAAAGCGTTTCATGGTGAAATCGTTACGGTGAAATGCTTTGAAGATAATTCGCGTGTAAAAGAACATTTAGCCACACCTGGCAAGGGCAAAGTGCTCGTAGTTGATGGTGGCGGCTCATTACGTAACGCATTGATTGGCGATATGATCGCTGCTAATGCTGCTGAAAATGATTGGGAGGGGATCTTAATTTACGGTGTTTGCCGTGATGTGGACGAACTCGCTAACATTGATTTAGGTGTTGTCACCCTAGGCTGTGTACCAATTAAAAGCGTGCGCCGTGGTGAAGGGCAGCTTAACATCCCAGTTACTTTTGGCGGGGTAGAGTTTGTACCAGGGCACCATGTGTATGTGGATAACAATGGCGTAGTGGTATCCAAAGATAACCTGCTCGCTTAATGCAATGGCGCCAGTGGCCACTACACTGGCGCTATTCGTATAACTAACTAGCCTAGTACACGCACTTGTATGGTAGCAGGGTCGTCGGCTAACTCAGTGAGCAGCATAGCCACACGCTGCTGCCATGCGGTGGCAAACATAACTCGCTCTTCCTCGCTTGCAGTGCCTGTAATAGCTGCGCCCATATATTGGCGTTGGTGGGCATGAATGGGCGCTGTAGTGGGGTTAAATACCACACTAACCGCTTTACCATTATCTATTCGCTTAAACAAAATACCGTTGTCGTTTTCCTCTCCTGCGGGGGCAAAGGCCATAAGGCCAGCGCGCTGAAAACGGCCAGCTAGCCCTTTAAATCCTCCCTCTGCTGTGGCGCCGGTAATTAACGTACATACCTGCGCGATAACGCCTGTTACACCCTCGGTAACGGGAGTGGGTAAACGCACCGCAATATTGCCTCGCTCTGGAATGCTACCTGGATACAAGGCTTTTAAGGCGGCGCGAGTTGATAAATAAGCCCCAGCCACAGTAGGGCACGAATGGCCTGCTAAGCGCACGGCGTCTGCATATTCATATTCGAATAAACCGTCATCGCTAGCACCTAAAAACTGTGCTAGGGCATCGCGCACGATGATGCGGGGCGCTTCGGCATAAAAATTAGGTAGTGACATAATGCTCTCTACGAGTAGGTATGAAGAGTGTTCAATATAGAGCACAGCAAACGATTAAGATTTGATTTAAATTAACGCTTTGCTTTTATTTAGAGCATAAAAAAAGGGCCCGTAAGGGCCCTTCAGGCAGAAGCACATACTTATGGGAGTAAGTGCTGTACTGCGTCTCTTTCTTCAATAAGCTCTTGCTCAGTGGTATCCATACGAGCTTGGGAAAACTCATTGATGTCTAAGCCTTGTACAATTTCCCAGTCGCCGTTTTTGCAAACGCATGGGAAGGAGTAAATAAGGCCTTCGGTAACACCATAAGAACCGTCGCTGTAAACACCCATAGACACCCAGTCGCCTTCTTCGCTACCTAATGCCCATGAACGCATGTGGTCCACAGCAGAAGAGGCTGCTGAAGCAGCTGAGGAAGCGCCACGTGCTTTAATAATAGCTGCGCCACGTTGTTGCACTTCAGGAATGTAAGTGTTTTCGTACCAATCTTGCTCCACTAAGTCCACAGCGGTTTTGCCGTCAACTTTAGCGTGGTGCAGATCGGGGTACTGCGTAGCAGAGTGGTTGCCCCAGATAGTCATGTTAGTAATGTTGTTCACTGTTGTGCCGAGCTTGTTTGCTAACTGTGCTAAGCCACGGTTGTGGTCTAAGCGTGTCATGGCAGTGAACTGACGTGGGTTAATATTAGGAGCATTACGCTGTGCAATAAGAGCGTTTGTGTTAGCAGGGTTACCCACCACTAATACTTTAATGTTCGGGTTAGCCACTTCGTTAATAGCTTTACCTTGTGCAGAGAAAATCGCTGCGTTAGCTTCTAGGAGGTCTTTGCGCTCCATACCGGGCCCACGTGGACGTGCACCTACTAAAAGTGCGTATTCTGCATCTTTAAAGGCCACTTTTGCATCATCGGTTTGTACAATGCCAGCTAATAGCGGGAATGCGCAGTCTTCTAGTTCCATAGCCACGCCTTTCAGCGCTTCTAGCGCTGGAGTAATTTCTAGCAACTGTAGAATGACGGGCTGATCTTTGCCTAGCATATCGCCAGACGCGATGCGGAATAGTAAAGAATAGCTAATTTGACCGGCGGCACCGGTGACCGCTACACGTACGGGTGCTTTCATGTAAATATCTCCTTGATCGCCAAGTTGGGCGGGTGTTATTGGAGTCACTTACTTGGTTTACAGTAATGGTAAACCAAGTTCTCGTTGGTTCTTTTTGTTATCACAAGAACCAGTATTCAATGAAGTGAGTTAATCACATTGCTCACATTCGGCGCTGTGATTGTAGTGCAGACAGCGCCTAAGGTCACGGGGGTAGAGAAAAAACTCATTTAAAACTAGCAATGTTCTCTTTTAAAAGGCTTAAAACCTTGAAATGTTGGCATATTTAAAAAGAATTAAGTTTTAGCGCCCCCGCTAATTTATAATATATTTAAAAATAATTGGGCTAAGCAGGGGTTAGAAGTTTTTCAATACTAGCTAAACGGTCAGCTCCCCAGTACATCTCTCCATCAATAATGAAAGAGGGCGCCCCAAAAATTCCAAGCTCCAGCGCCTTGTCTGTTGCCTCAATTAATAGCTGTTTGTTTTCAGGTGTAGCTATATCTGCTGCAAACTGTTGTGCATCAATGCCCAGTTCAGCTAATACCTCTGCAATAGCTGCCTGTTCGCCCATAGGTTTACCATCGGCAAAAATGGCATCAAACATGGCGTTTATATAGGGCATGAATTTTTCTGGCTGTGTAGCTTGTAACACCATCGCACCACGCATAAGTGGCAGCGAGTTAATAGGGAAGTGCGGGCTTATCTGAAACTTTATGTTGAGTTGCTTAGCAGAGCGCTGCAAATCGTGGTGTAAATAGCGGCCTTTTGCAGGCACAGAAATAGGGGGTTTGTTGTTTGTGGCTTTGAAAACGCCACCTAGCAGCATGGGGCGCCAAACTACGTCTACCTTATATTTCTGTTGAAGTGCTGGCAGCTGCTTGTGCGCTAAATAGGCGTAAGGGCTACTAAGGTCAAAATAAAACTCTAGCTTTTTCATTGGTGGTCCTTAAAAGACGGTCAGTGTCAGAATAGCTAAGCTAATACATTCTTTTTGTTGTTGATGAATGCTCAGTCATGCTAAGCGGCGTGCGAGAGAGGGTCAATATTTAAAATATGATAGTTTTTGCTAGGATTGTAAACAATCCAACGCAATCCAACGAGGATTGTTTACAATCATGCTTGCATCAAGGGGTTTGCAGGGGTAAAGTTCGCTTAATCAAATAATTTGTAGACAATAAAAACAAATCGGGAATACTTTATAGCCATGACCTCTGCCATCAACACACAAGGTACGCTTGCAGATCAAGTTTTTAAGCAGCTGCAAGATGATATTGTGATTGGTGTATTGGCACCAGGCACTAAGTTGCGCGAAGCAGAGCTAGCAGCTCGCTATGGCGTTAGCCGCGGGCCATTGCGTGAAGCCATTAGGCGTTTAGAGACCCGTAAGTTAGTAGAGCGAGCTCCCCATGTAGGTGCCCAAGTAGCTTCGCTCACCCTCCAAGACCTTGTTGAAATTTACCATGTACGAGAAGCTTTGGAAGGCATGGCCGCTAATTTAGCGGCTCAAAATATGTCCAAAGAAGCCATCCAAAAACTTTACGATGTGTTAGCGCAACACGAGCAGCAGCAAGATCTCAAAGAGGATGTTGCTTATTTCCAACGTGAAGGCGATTTAGATTTCCATTATCAAGTAATCCAAGGCAGCCACAATAATTCCCTCATACATATGCTTATTGGCAACCTGTACCACATGGTGCGTATGTATCGATACCAATTTTCTACCGTTTCTAACCGTCCACAAATTGCTTTGCGCGAGCATCGCCAAATTGTGGAAGCCATTGAGGCACGAGATGGTGAACTGGCCGAATGGCTAATGCGACGGCACATTAGTCGTGCCCGAGAAAACATTGAACGCCAGCATGCAGGGCAATCCCTAGCGCTGGCACCTGCAGAACCCAACACATTGGGCGTTAAGGAGTAATCATGAGTAACACATTAACCGCTGGCGGTCGTTTCCGTAAGGCGTTAGCAGAAGAGCAGCCTTTACAAATTATGGGCACCATCAACGCTTATGCAGCCATGATGGCAGAGCAGGTGGGCTACAAAGCCATCTACCTTTCCGGTGGTGGCGTGGCGAATGCTTCTTACGGCTTGCCAGACCTCGGCATGACGAGCTTAAACGATGTTTTAGAAGATGTGCGCCGCATTAGCGGTGCCACCGATGTACCACTGTTGGTGGATATCGATACTGGTTGGGGCGGCGCCTTCAACATTGCACGCACTATTAAAGAAATGATTCGCGCGGGTGCAGGCGCTGTGCATTTAGAAGACCAAGTTGCACAAAAACGTTGTGGCCACAGACCGAACAAAGAAATTGTTTCTAAAGAAGAAATGGTAGATCGCATTACTGCTGCAGCTGATGCGCGTTATGACGAAGATTTCTTCATTATTGCCCGCACAGACTCCTTCCAAGCAGAAGGCTTAGAAGCTGCCATTGATAGAGCAAACGCCTGTTTAGAAGCAGGGGCCGATGGTATTTTCGCAGAAGCTGTGCATACACTAGACGACTACCGTGCTTTTTCTAAAGGCATTAACGGTGCGCCTTTACTAGCGAACATCACAGAATTTGGTGCTACGCCCTTGTTTACGCGCGATGAATTAGCAGAAGCTGGTGCAAACATGATCTTGTACCCATTGTCTGCTTTCCGTGCCATGAACCAGGCGGCGCTAAATGTATACAAAGCGATTCGTGAAGACGGCCATCAGCAGAACGTAGTAGATACCATGCAAACACGTATGGAACTTTACGACTTCTTAGGCTATCACGATTATGAGCAAAAGCTTGATGAGCTATTCAAGCAAGGCAAAAACTAAAACCAGCGCCGGCTTTTTGTCGGCGTAAATCCACCAAGGGCTTAGCCCTTATCATTGATGAACAGATAGAGAGTTTTATCATGGCGAAAAAAGAATTAGGCGGCGCTGGCTTACGTGGCCAAGTAGCAGGAAAAACAGCACTTTCCACTGTTGGTGTGAGTGGTTCCGGTTTAACCTACCGTGGTTATGACGTAAAGGATCTTGCTGAAAATTGCCAGTTTGAAGAAGTGGCTTATTTGATCCTAAAAGGGAAGCTGCCAAACCAAAAAGAGCTCGATGATTATAAGAGCAAACTCAAAGGCTTGCGCGGCTTACCTCAAGCATTAAAGGATGTTTTAGAACGCATTCCTGCCGAGGCTCATCCCATGGATGTAATGCGCACTGGTTGCTCTATGCTAGGTAACCTAGAAACAGAGCAAAGCTTTGCAGAGCAAGAAGATGTGGCAGACCGCATGTTGGCAGTGTTCCCTTCCATCATTGCCTATTGGTACCGCTATAGCCACGATAACGTGCGCATTAAAACAGAAACTGATGACAACTCCATTGGTGCACACTTCTTACATATGCTACGTGGTGAAAAGCCCAATGCATTGCACGAGCAAGTGATGAACGTTTCTCTTATTCTTTACGCTGAGCACGAGTTTAACGCTTCCACCTTTACTGCTCGCGTGTGTGCTTCCACATTGTCTGATATTCATAGCTGCATCACAGGTGCTATTGGTTCCTTACGCGGGCCTTTACACGGCGGTGCGAACGAAGCTGCTATGGATATGATTGAAAACTGGCAGAGCCCAGAAGAAGCAGAGAAAGAAATTCTTGGCATGCTAGAACGCAAAGACCTCATTATGGGCTTTGGCCACGCTATTTACCGTGAATCTGATCCGCGTAACGAAATTATCAAGCAATGGTCTGAAAAGCTGGCAGCAGATGTAGGCGACACCGTGCTGTACCCAGTTTCTGTGCGCGTTGAAGAAGTGATGTGGCGCGAAAAGAAACTCTTCTGTAACGCCGACTTCTTCCATGCTTCTGCTTACCATTTCATGGGCATTCCTACTAAGCTGTTTACTCCTATCTTTGTGATGAGCCGCTTAACGGGTTGGGCAGCTCACGTTTTTGAGCAACGTGCAGACAACCGCATTATCCGCCCAAGCGCAGAGTATGTGGGTGAAGAACCACGTACTGTTGAGCCTATTGCAGAGCGTGCATAGTTAAAGCTAGGCGGCAAATATGCCGCCTAAGCCATTCATTTTATTTACCTTAGGGTGATATTTGTGATTAAGTTAAACACCAAATACCGTAAGAAGCTTCCCGGCACGGATCTTGATTATTTCGATGCCCGTGAAGCTGTAAACGATATTGAACCAGGCGCATACGAGAAGCTTTCTTATGTGTCGCGTGTGTTCGCTGAAAACTTAGTGCGCCGTTGTGAGCCAGAACACCTCACTGAAGCATTAGAGCAGCTTATTTATCGTAAAAGTGAATCGGATTTTCCTTGGTATCCCGCCCGTGTGGTAACCCACGATATTTTGGGGGGTACCGCATTAGTGGATCTAGCTGGATTGCGTGAAGCCATCGCAAAACAAGGCGGTGATGCTTGGAAAGTAAACCCAGTGGTGCCCACACAATTAATTGTTGACCACTCTTTAGCTGTGGAACATGGTGGTTTTGATCCAGATGCCATCGCTAAAAACCGCGAAGTTGAAGAGCGTCGTAACGAAGACCGTTTCCATTTTATCGATTGGACACGTACAGCCTTTGAAAACATCGACGTGATTCGCGCCGGTAACGGCATCATGCACCAAATTAACCTCGAAAAGATGTCGCCCGTGGTGCACAACCAAAATGGCATCGCGTTTCCAGACACCTGTGTGGGTACAGATAGCCATACGCCCCACGTTGACGCATTAGGTGTTATCGCTATTGGTGTGGGTGGATTAGAGGCTGAAGTAGTGATGCTCGGACATCCTACTATGATGCGCCATCCAGATATTGTGGGTGTGGAACTAGCAGGTAAACGTCAGCCTGGCATTACTGCTACTGACATCGTGTTAGCTCTAACAGAGTTCTTACGTAATGAAGGCGTTGTATCTGCCTACATCGAGTTCTTTGGTGAAGGGGCAGACAGCCTCACCATTGGTGACCGTGCCACTATCTCCAACATGACTCCAGAATATGGCGCAACAGCCGCTATGTTCTACATCGATGAGCAAACAATCGATTATTTAAAACTAACAGGCCGTGACGCCGAACAAGTTAAATTGGTGGAGCAATACGCGAAGCACACCGGTTTGTGGTCTAGCGATCTCAAAACAGCTGAATATGATCGCGTTTTACGCTTTGATTTATCCACTGTAGTGCGTAACGTGGCAGGCCCATCTCGCCCACACGCACGCGTGGCCACCACCGATTTGCACGAGAAGGGCATCGCTGGCGATTGGACACCTAGTGAAGATGGCAAAATGCCAGATCACGCTATGATTCTTGCGGCTATTACTAGCTGCACAAACACCAGTAACCCGCGTAACGTTGTGGCAGCTGGGCTTATTGCTAAAAAAGCCAACGAGCTTGGCTTAACCCGCAAACCTTGGGTTAAAACCTCTTTCGCACCAGGCTCGCGCGTTATTGAGCTCTACATGAACGAGTCTGGTTTACTGCCAGAACTTGAGAAATTAGGGTTTGGTATCGTTGGTTTTGCTTGCACCACCTGTAATGGTATGAGTGGTGCACTAGATCCAGAACTGGAAAAAGAAGTGATTGAGCGCGGTATCCATACCACAGCTGTGCTGTCTGGCAACCGTAACTTCGACGGGCGTATTCACCCACACGTGAAAGAAGCTTTCTTAGCGTCGCCTCCATTAGTGGTGGCCTACGCTATTGCTGGCACTACCTTGTTTGATATTGAGCAAGATGCTTTAGGTTACGACAAAGATGGTAACCCCATCACCTTAAAAGACATCTGGCCTTCAGACGAAGAAATCGATGCCATCGTAGGTGAGCACGTAAAACCAGAGCAGTTCAACAAAATCTACATACCCATGTTTAACCTAGATGATGTGAAGCGCTCTGAAAGCCCCTTGTACGAATGGCGTGAAATGAGTACTTATATTCGCTGCCCGCCATATTGGGAAGGTGCTTTAGCTGCTGAAAATACCCTGACGGATCTTAAGCCGTTGGCTATTTTTGGCGACAACATCACCACCGACCATATTTCACCCTCCAACGCTATTACACGTGACAGCGCGGCAGGTGAATATTTACACAGCATGGGCTTGCCGGAAGAGGACTATAACTCTTACGCCACCCACCGTGGTGACCACCTCACAGCACAGCGTGCCACTTTTGCAAACCCGAAACTGTTTAACGAAATGGTACGTGATGAAGAGGGCAACGTTATCCAAGGCTCATTGGCGCGTGTAGAGCCAGAAGGCGAAGTAATGCGTATGTGGGAAGCTATTGAAACCCACCTAGAGCGTAAAAACCGTCTCATTATTATTGCCGGAGCAGCTTACGGACAAGGTTCCTCACGCGACTGGGCAGCTAAAGGCCCACGTTTAGCTGGTGTTGAAACCATTGTTGCCGAAAGCTTCGAGCGTATTCACCGCACTAACTTAGTGGGAATGGGTATTTTGCCGCTGCAATTTGAAGCAGGCACAACACGCAACACCCTCGAGTTAGATGGTACAGAGACGTACTCTGTTACCGGCACACCAGCACCTGGTGCTACGTTGACACTTGTGATTAAACGTCGTAACGGCGAAGTAAAGGAAGTTCCTGTTATTTGCCGCCTCGACACACAAGATGAAGTCGTCACTTATACTGCCGGTGGTGTGTTACAGCGTTTTGCGCAGGAGTTTTTAGCGGAAGAAGCTTCAGCCTAATACGCTAACGTTAAGCATTAAGCGGTTACTGATAAGTAGCCGCATCTCATTATGTGGGAGCTGTTGTTCTAGCGAATCCTGTTCGTTAGCAGGGCAGTTCCCACTTTTATTTGTATAGAGCGCATAACATGCGCGGAGTTAATTATGGCCGGTCAAATAAAAATACCAGCAACTTATATGCGCGGCGGCACCAGTAAAGGTGTGTTTTTCCGCCTGCAAGATTTGCCCGCTGCAGCACAACAACCAGGTGCGGCGTGCGATAAATTATTGTTACGTGTTATCGGTAGCCCAGATCCTTACGGTAAACACACAGATGGTATGGGTGGAGCCACTTCAAGTACTAGTAAAGCTGTGATTCTGTCGCCACCTACTGTGCCTGATCATGACGTTGATTATTTATTCGGCCAGGTGTCCATCGACAAGCCTTTTATTGATTGGAGTGGCAACTGCGGTAATTTAACAGCAGCAGTGGGTGCTTTTGCTATCGCATCAGGCCTAGTAAACAAAGAAAGAATCCCTGAAAACGGCCACTGCACAGTACGTATTTGGCAGGCCAATATCGAGAAAACCATTGTAGCCGAAATCCCCATCACTAACGGTGAAGTACAAGAAACCGGTGATTTCGAGCTTGATGGCGTTACTTTCCCTGCTGCAGAAGTGCAGGTGGCATTTATGGACCCTGCCGCAGATGATGGCACTCCCATGTTTCCCACCGGCAATTTGGTAGATAAATTAGAAGTGCCTGGCTTAGGCACCTTTGATGCCACCATGATTAGCGCAGGCATACCTACTGTGTTTGTACGTGCCGAGGATATTGGTTACACAGGCACAGAGTTGCAAGCCGATATTAACAGCGACCCAGAAGCTCTTGCGAAGTTAGAGAAGATACGGGCTTATGGCGCCTTGGCTATGGGCCTAATTAATGATGTGAAGGAAGCCGAAACCCGTCAACATACGCCCAAAGTGGCGTTTGTGGCCCCGCCTAAGGGCTATACGGCCTCTAGCGGTAAAACAATCAACACCGCAGATATTGACTTGCTCGTGCGCGCCGTTTCCATGGGGCAGTTACACCACGCCATGATGGGTACAGCTGCTGTGGCTATTGCAGCAGCCGTGTGTATACCTGGCACAGTGGTGAACGAAGCAGCAGGCGGCGGCGAGCGCCAAGCTGTTCGTTTTGGCCATCCCTCCGGCACCTTGCGCGTAGGCGCCGAAGCACAGCAAAAAAATGGCCAGTGGACGGTCACCAAAGCCATTATGAGCCGTAGTGCACGTGTATTAATGGAAGGCTGGGTGCGTGTTCCCGAAAACACGATGTTATAACAAAGCCGAAAATCGCCATGCCACCTGCCTTGTGGCATGGCAACCATCTCCAAGCTTGCTACAATGCCCTTTATCAAGAATAAAGACTACTGACACTTAGCCTTGTTTAGCGTAAGGTCACTGTCTATCTTTTCTAAATATTAAAATAAAACCAGCACACTAGTGCCTTGCCATGAGCAGTAATGAGGACATGATGCAAGAGGCCGTTACTTCCACAGAACATGCGCAACACCCAGACGCTGATGCGCCAATGGCAGCAAAGCAGCAAGTAGAGCAGCGGGAATTATTTAGTTATGGTTTTTCACGACGGCATCGCGTGTTGTTACGTGAAAACGATAACGCATTAGAATTATGCTGCGTACCACCGATACAAGCGGATATATTGGCTGAAGTTCAGCGTACCATCGGCTTTATGCCTACAATTGTTACCTTGTCTGAAGAAGCCTTTGGTAGCGCACTGGCCATTGCTTACGAACAACAAAAAGGGGTAGCAGCTGAAGCAGCAGATAGCTTAGAAGATATGGACTTAGCTAGCTTGGCTGAAGCTTTGCCTGAAACATCTGATTTGCTTGAGCAAGAAGACGACGCCCCCATCATTCGGTTAATTAACGCGCTATTGCAAGAAGCTATCCGTGAAGATGCTTCAGATATCCATATTGAAACCTTCGAGCGACGCTTATTAGTGCGCATGCGTGTGGATGGCGTACTGCGGGAAGTACTGTCCCCGCGCCGCGAATTAGCGCCTTTGTTAGTTTCACGCATAAAGGTAATGGCGCGGCTTGATATCGCTGAAAAAAGAATTCCTCAGGATGGTCGTATTTCCTTACGCCTTGGTGGGCGTGATGTGGATGTGCGTGTTTCTACCATGCCATCGAGTAACGGCGAACGAGTAGTGCTGCGGTTGCTTGATAAACAAGCCGGCCGCCTAGAGCTTGGCCATCTAGGCATGGGCGAGGTGTGCTACCAAGAAATGATGGCACAACTAAAAAAACCACACGGCATTATTTTAGTAACAGGCCCCACAGGTTCAGGTAAAACCACCACGCTTTATGCGGGCCTCACAGAGCTTAACGATGCCACACGTAATATTTTAACGGTGGAAGACCCCATTGAGTATCAGCTTGAAGGAATTGGCCAAACCCAAGTTAACTTACGTGCAGACATGACCTTCGCGCGCGGGTTAAGAGCGATTTTACGACAAGACCCAGATGTGGTGATGATTGGTGAAATCCGTGATTTAGAAACCGCAGAAATTGCTGTGCAAGCCAGTTTAACAGGGCACTTAGTACTTTCTACGCTTCACACCAACACCGCGGTGGGTGCCGTAACGCGCTTGCAAGATATGGGTATCGAACCTTTCTTGCTCTCTTCAAGCCTGCTCGCTGTTATGGCCCAACGGTTAGTACGTGTGCTCTGCCCACACTGCAAAGAAGGTGCTGTGGCCACAGCTAGCGAGCGCGAACTGTTAGGTTTAAGTGATGACGATAATACCTTGATTTACAAGCCAAATGGTTGTGAAAAATGCCATGACCAAGGTTATCGTGGGCGCACCGGTATTTACGAGTTAGTGGTAGTGGATACGGCTATGGCTGAATTAATACACAGCGGAGCCGGCGAACACCGTTTAGAAAAACTCGCCCGTGAGCGCACGCCTGGTATCCGCAGCGACGGGTGGCGTAAAGTACTCACTGGCGAAACGAGCATCGAAGAAGTGCTTCGTGTAACAAGAGAGCACTGATCATGGCCGCGTTTGAATATCGTTGTTTAGACCACAAAGGCAAAGTGCGTAAAGGCACTATGGAAGCCGATAGTGCTCGATGGGTAAGGCAAGAGTTACGCAAAAAAGGGTGGGTGCCCGTTTCAGTAGAAGAAATCGCGGGCCAAACTAAACGTACGCGGTTGTTTTCTCGTACAGGCAAGTTGAACACTTCAGAGCAGGCCTTAATAACCCGTCAGTTAGCCACACTTATTCGTTCAGGCTTGCCGATAGAAGAAGCATTGTCTGCGGTAGCTAAACAAACTAATAAAGAGCATATTCAGCACATTGTGTTAGGGGTGCGCAGCAAAGTGATGGAGGGGTTTAGTTTAGCTGCAAGCTTGGCTGAATACCCAAAAGCATTTAACCATATGTATTGCGCCACGGTGGCGGCAGGGGAAAAAAGCGGGCACCTTGAACAAGTGCTTGAGCAGCTCTCTGAATATCTTGAAACCCGTAGTGATGCTGGACGTACTGTTAGCCAATCTCTCATTTATCCTGCTTTTATCATGGTGTTTTCTTTAATCATCATTGTGTTGATGATGACTTACGTTGTGCCACGTATGGTGGAAGTATTTTCACGTAACGAGCAAGCCTTACCCGTGCTCACCCGCATCATGATTAGTGTCAGCGACTTCTTCCGTGATTGGCTTTGGTTAGTGGCTATTATCATAGTTATTGCCATTGCCGGGTTTTATAAGGCGTTGCAACAGCCTGCATTTCGTATGAAGGTGCACAAAAAACTGGCGCAAGCACCAATTATTGGGCAACTGGTGTGTACTTCTGATAGTACACGGCTAGCGAGCACTTTAGGGATTTTGGCGCGCAGCGGGGTGCCTCTGGTGGAAGCTATGGGTATTTCTAGCCAAGTAGTGAACAATTTAGCTATACGTGAAGCCGTGCTAGAAGCCACAAAACGTGTACGCGAAGGCGGCAGCTTAAGCCATGCCTTAAGCCGTAGTAGTTATTTCCCCCCTATGTTGGTACAAATGATTGCCAGTGGTGAAGCCAGTGGTGAGCTCGATCGTATGCTTACGCGCGGAGCAGAATATCAAGAAAAAGAGTTGTCAGGCGTCGTGGAAACTGTTGTTAGTTTACTCGGCCCCTCGATGTTATTAATGATGGCCGGCTTAGTTTTCTTAATTGTGCTTGCCATGATGCAGCCCATCCTTCAAATGAACGCTTTATTTGCAATTTAACCACTAAAACATGGAGTAGTAGTACGATGAAACGTAACGCAATGGCTTCTTTACAACGCGGTTTAACCCTCATCGAGATCATGGTCGTTGTGGCCATTATTGGCTTATTGGCCGCTTTAATTGTGCCTAACGTGATTGGCCAAGGAGAGCAAGCGAAAGTGGACTTAGCTAAAACCAATATGAGCAGTGTGGCAAGTGCTTTGGATATGTTTCGCCTCCACAACAGCCGCTATCCCACTAGCGATGAAGGCTTACGCGCCCTGGTTGAAAAGCCAAACAACGCTCGTAGTTGGCCGGAAGGTGGCTATTTGTCCCGTATACCACAGGATCCCTGGGGCAACGAGTTTATTTACTTAGGAGCTGAACAAGCTGATAACGGCCGTTTTGAACTCATTAGCCTTGGTGCAGACGGCATGGAAGGCGGCGAGGGCGCAAACCAAGATCTCTACTATCATGAGCTACAAAAGCAGTAGCCGTATGCAGCGCAGCCATCAAACAGGCTTTACTCTTGTTGAAGTGATGGTCGTCGTGGTTCTGATGACACTGATGGCTGTGCTACTGCTGCCAAACATAAATCTTGGCGATAAAAACAAAAATGAAAGTTTTGCTGTTAAAATTGAGATTTTATTTGCAGCCTTATCTGAGGAAAGCATTTTTAGTGGTGAATTGTTAGCGCTAAAAATCACTGACGATCATCTACAGCCGCTAAGGTTTGAATCTTATGAAGAGGGATTTAAGCCTTACTCGCAAGCAACTGGCAGTATTAAGCCATTACCAGTGCCAGCCACTTTAACGTTACGATGGCGCGCTCAAGAAGAGTTGCAAAGAGAAGATTTCATAGCGGATGACCAAGTGCTCAGAGACTGGCAAGAAAGCGATCAAGCACAGGGCACTACCACTACCTTTGGTGAAGAAAAAATTACTCCTGACGTCTTTTTTTATCCTAGTGGTGAAGCCAGTGCAGGCGTACTGTTTTTTTACTCAGCGCAAAATATCACCAAAACAGAGTTTGAATTAGCACTCTCTCCGTTGGGGCGGGCCAGTTTGGAGCTGATAGAATGAAGCAACAAAAAGGCTTTACGCTCATCGAAGTGTTAGTAGCGCTGGGAATTTTGGTATTTGCCATGATGGCACTCATGCAAAGCATTAGTAGTGCTGCGCGCCACACTTACATGCTAGATCAACACACGCAAGGATATATGCTAGCTAGTAATAAATTAGTGGAATTACAAGTGTTTCAACAATGGCCAAAAGTAGGCACGCAAACCACTCAAGAAACCGTCAATGGCGAAAAATGGCGTGTTGACACTATTATTAGCGAAGGTCCTTACCCAGGAACACGCCGTGTTGATATTGAAGTGGGGCCTGTCACGAAAAAAAAAGATGATTGGGAACCTGTTTATCACACTCTCACCATGCTCGGTGGGCCTGCCACAGTAATAGCGGTTAAGAAAGAGCCCACGGAATAATATGACTACCTCACAGCAACAGGGCTTTACTTTATTAGAAGTTATTATCGCTATTGCTATTTTTGCGGCGATGTATGTGTTGGCTCAATATGCCTTTACACAATCCCTTGATCAGCGTGCTATGTTAGCCGAGCATGCAGAGATGAAGGAGGAGAAGCAACGGGCTCTGCTGTTTTTAACACAAGACATTGAACAGCTCATTGCACGGCCAGTGCGTGATAATTACGGTGACTTACAGCCCGCCTTATTAGGTACGCTAGATACGCTTAGCTTTAGCCGTTTAGGGTGGGCCAACGTGATGGATTTACGCCAACGTAGCCAAATTCAGCGCGTACATTATGCAGTAGATGATGGCCAACTGGTACGTTATCACTGGCCTTATTTAGACAGCCAAGTAGATGCAGAACCTATTGCTACACCGTTGTTAAATGGAGTAGAAGAGGTTCGTTGGCGCTATTTAGCAGCGCAAAACAATGCTATGGAGTGGCAAGAGCTTTGGCCCCCCTTAGCCGCTGAACATACCCATGCTTTATACCAACCCTTGCCTCTAAGCCTTGAGCTCATGGTGTATTTTAAAGATGGTAGCGAACTTCACCGTTATTTTCGCACTGTCATTAACCCTTGGGTAACAGGTGGCAATAATGGGTAAACAGCGAGGCATGGCGCTCATTGCGGTGCTACTGCTGGTGGCATTGATGGTTATTATAGGCACCGAAGTGATGTTTCGGCAGGATCGCTACTTTTCCCGCACGGAAAGCCTCGTAGAGTGGGATCAGCGCTATCAATATGCCATGGCGGCTGAAGTGGTTGCTTTGCGTGTGCTCAATGACGATCTGCAGCAAGATCGAAATCACTCGATACTGACAGATGACTGCGTGAATGATTTTTGGGCGGTTGATTTACCTCCAACGCCCTATGAGAGCGCTTGGCTTACTGCTAGCGTCCAAGATCTGCAAGGTCGCTTTAACTTAAATAACCTCATCACTCAGCAAGGTGAAGAGTTTGTGCGAGATGAAAAAGCACAACTACGCCTCGTTAGCTTGCTCGAAGGGCTGTTAACAGAACCCAACAAAGCTGAACAGTTGGCGGCGGAATTAAGCGACTGGATGGACAGTAATAATTTAATTGACCACGTGCATGGAGCTGAAGATGCCGATTATCGTTGGCGCCGCACCCCTAACATTCCCATTGCCCATGAATCAGAATTAAGGGCTATTAAAAGCTTTACCGCCAATGAATTTACTGACATAGAATTCTGGGGGCTTTTTGCCGCCTTGCCTATTGGCTCAAAATTAAACATTAACACGGCATCTCCCCTAGTGTTGAACGCTTATTTTGCTGATACTGTAGGCGTTGATGGTACGGCCTATGTTTTAGAACAACGAAAAGAAGGCGCGATAGAAGATGTGTCAGCTTTATTAGCAAGCGGCCCATTTTCGCGCTTAGATGAAACACAAATTAACGAGCTAAAAGAACTTTTTAGTGTTCGTACAGAATATTTTCAGGTGATGGTAGAAGTAAGAACGAGGGATCATGCGCAACGTTTAGCCACCCGCATTCAGCGTTTAGAAACGGGGGAAACAAACGTTTATAGCCGCCAAGTGGTGCCACGTTTAAGGCCTATGGAGCCTGCTTGTAATCCATTTTATTTTAATGATTTAAACGAAAAAGGAAGCGGTGTTAATGGCTAACACTGTGATTTATCTGCCCGAGAGCGCGCTAGATAGCAGCGATCTGGATGCAGAGATAGCATATTACTTAAGCGACGACGGCGAAACACTTACTGCAGCCTCGCTACAGGAGGCCATGGCTCACTTTGCTCAAAGTGAAGTGAATGTGGTGATCTCTGCAAGTAACACTACCCTTACTTGGGTTGAGCTCAACCGCAAGCAAGCACGGCATTTAGATAAAGTGCTCCCGTTTCTCTTAGAAGAGAGCCTACTGAATGCACCTGAAACGTTGTGGTTTAGCCATCAAAAAGCTGTCAAAAATAGTAATCAATATCCAATTATTGTTTGCGACAAAGAAAAAATAGCGGCATTTATCGCTTACTTTATGCAACATTCTTGTCGTTTAGTGGGACTTTGGGTGGATGCTCAGCTGTGGTCGGGCCTTGCTCCCGCCCAAGTGGCACTGCCGAACTCAACGCTACTCATGCATGCCTCCCACAGTGGTTTACGCATTCCCACGGGCAGTTTAGACGCCACGGTAAGTGCACTGGGTTTAGCGGATGAAACTTTTACTGCACACAACCTTAATAGCGATCTACTTCAACAACTAATGAGCGCTATTCGCAATAGCAAGGGCATTAACCTTTTACATGGTGAATTCTCTGCCAAAACAACGTCAACAGAGCAAAAACTGTGGCAGGAATGGAAGCCAAGCGTGTATTTTGTGGCCGCCGCTTTTGTCTTTGCCTGTATATTAACTGTAGTACAAACAAGCCAGTACAAAAAAGCAGCCCACACAACACAGCAGCAAACGGTATCTTTGTACCAAGAGCTTTTCCCTGGTGCTTCGCCACCTCAATTGCTACAACGCCAGTTTGAGACACAATTACGGCGCTTACAGCAATCTGGCAGCTCCACTAGCCGCTTCATGCAATTAATGTACCCAGTCGGGCAGCAATTTAACTCACCGGCGATGAAACGCCTTGAGCCTCAACGATTGCAATATGACGAGCGCGACACTTATCTTTCGCTAGATGTGAGCGCTCCTGAATTTGCAGTGGTGGAGCAGTTTAGCCAAGCAATAAAGCAAAATAATCTAGCAGTAAGTATCGGTAATTCACGCACTGAAAGTGGCACAGTGCGCGCACGGTTACGAGTGGAATAAGATATGCGCCTATTGCAACCTTACCAAGATAAAATTAGAGCAACACTTGCACCTTATATCAATAAGTACCAACAACTTGAGGCGAGAGAACGCTTAGCGCTCACCGTGCTTGCTGCAGTTTTGTGTTTATGCGTTGCGTATTGGTTAGTGTGGTCGCCGCTAAACGCTAAACACAATGCGGCTAAAAACAATTATTTAGCGCAGCAGCGAATTTTAACGTGGATGCAAGACCATGAAGGGGTAATTAAACAGTCCCGTTCGAGTGCGGCAGGAGCTGGTATCCTTAAAGACAGCCACAAAGATGTATTAAGCATTGCAAACAGCACTTCTGCACAGCAGGGAGTTCAATTACGCAGTTTTAGCCCAAGCGGTGCAAATAAGCTGAGTTTCCAGCTTGAGCAGCAAGAGTTTGTAGCTGTTATGAAATGGCTTTACGAGCTAGAAAGCACCTATGGCATTGAGGTGGCATCCATTGATATTTCAAATACGGCCAACCCAGGTAAAGTGAACGTCCGAGCAAATATCGAACGCAAAAGATAAAGAGGAGAGTGCACATGACGCCAACAGCATTTTTTCGAGGGGCGTTATGGTGCTGTTACGCCCTCATTTGTCTTTTACTGGCACTTAGCATTTCCCTTTGGTACGTCGCTGCTTACGACTATGCCTTTGCTTATTGGTACGATTACTTAAAAATAGGTGAGCATTTAAATACTTATGCTGCGCAAAACCATGTAAAGCCCTTTTTTCATCTCTTAGGCAAAGCAGAGCACGTTGCTGCCTTCCAACAAATTGCTAACGCCGTGCACAATAACGGGGTAGGCTTAGCTGATATTACTTACGTGTATCATGGCCACACAATTAAGCTATTAACCCACGCAGAAGTGGTGCACTTAGAAGATGTGGCGCGTTTGTTTCAGCGTGTGAAAACCACCTCCTTCTTATTATTTCTCCTTTGGCCTGTATTAGCGTGGGCAGTGTTTAAAAAACCATTACCTTCTTTTTCGGCACGTTTTATAGCCGCGTTTTTAGGCCTAGCTCCACTGCTATTATGGTTGCTCATCGCCGGAGCAGAAGCGGTGTTTTATCAATTCCATATTTGGTTGTTCCCACCAGAACACCCTTGGTTCTTCTATTGGGAAGAATCCCTAATGAGTGCTCTTATGAAAGCACCTTATCTGTTTGGTGCCATCGCATTAATGATGTGCGCCATAACGATATTCTTCACGCCAGCTATTTATTGGTGTGGCCGTTTTATTGCAACGAAAATTATTGCACGGACAAAATAAAACGGCCCACCAAAAGGCGGGCCGCTGAAGCTAAACGCTATGAATGACTAGCCTTCTTTAAGGGCTGCGTTCACATCAATAATGGCTTGTTTACCATCACCGAATAACATTAGGGTGTTATCCATAGCAAACAATGGGTTCGGTAGGCCTGCAAAGCCAGGGCTTAGAGAGCGCTTAACCACCACCACTGTTCTTGCTTTATCAACGTTAAGGATGGGCATGCCGTAAATAGGGCTGCTGGCATCCTCACGTGCCATGGGGTTGGTCACGTCGTTGGCACCAATAACAATGGCAACATCTGTCTGTTCAAAAGTCGGGTTAATAGCATCCATGTCTTTTAGTTTGTCGTAAGGCACTTCAGCTTCGGCGAGCAAGACGTTCATGTGGCCCGGCATGCGGCCAGCTACAGGGTGAATTGCATATTCCACTTCCACGCCATTGGCTTCTAGCGTGTCGGCTAGATCACGCACTGCGTGCTGCGCCTGCGCCATCGCCAAACCAAAACCAGGAACAATTACCACACGCTGTGCCGTTTCCAAAATCATGGCTACTTCATCCGCTGATGAGGATTTTACTTTGCCAGCATATACTTCATCTGCATTAATGCTTTCGCCGCCTTCAGCCATAACGCCGAATAAAACATTCATGAGCGAGCGGTTCATAGCGCGGCACATGATTTGCGTTAGGATTAAGCCTGATGCACCTACAAGTGCACCGGTGATAATAAGTGCGTTGTTATCCATGAGGAATCCGGCCGCAGCTGCTGCCACACCTGAATAGGAGTTTAAAAGGGCAATTACCACCGGCATATCGGCACCACCAATAGGCAATACCAGCAGCACGCCTAGGGCAGCAGTGGTGATCAGCAATAACCAGTAAAGGCTGGTAGCCTCTGGGTTGTTTACAAGCAGAATAATCAGCAAAACAGCTAATGACACTAGCGCCACGTTCGCTATTTTCATGCCTGGAAAGCCCATAGGCTGCCCATCAATTAATTCTTGCAACTTAGCAAAAGCCACAAACGAACCTGTTAGTGTTACTGCACCCACCATGGTGGTAATACCCATTGCTGAAAGGGTTACGCCTGTGTGTGCGGCACCTAGTCCGGAGAAATACTCAGCTGCAGCGATGGCTACGGAGGAACCACCCCCAAAACCGTTCAGGGCAGCCACTAATTGCGGCATAGCAGTCATTTCTACGCGTCGGGCGAGGTTAACACCGATGGTTCCACCGATTATGCCGCCCCAAATAATGAGCTTATAGCTAATAATGTCTTTATGTAGAAGCGTTAGCAGAACGGCTAAAATAAGGCCCGTGGCGGCTAGTTGGTTGCCGCGCACAGCCGTGCGGGGCTTGGTGAGCCCTTTAATGCCTAAAACAAACAAGGATGCTGAGATTAAGTAGCCTAAATCAATAAATTGTGAACTATCCATGGTGCTTATTTCCTTTTAAACATGGCCAACATACGGTTAGTGACCATAAAGCCACCCACACCGTTGATGCTTGAAAGCACTACAGCCAAGAAACCAAAAAATGAAATTAAGGCACCGCTACCGCTACCGGCGGCAATCAGAGCACCCACGATGGTGATACCAGAAATGGCGTTGGTACCAGACATTAGCGGTGTATGAAGTGTAGGGGGCACTTTAGTAATGAGCTCCACACCCAGAAAAACCGCTAATATAAAAACGGTTAATTGAGCAATAATATCCATTATTTTTCCTCCTCAGTGTTGTCACTTGCTAAGGGTTCGAGCCCCAAGAGTTTACGTAGGCGTTCTTGTGGTACATCGCCTGCGTTCGCGATCACAGTCTCTTTAATAATTTCATCAGCAAAGTTTAGCTCTAATTGCCCCTCTTCATTGAGCAGTAGCTTGAGAAGGTTTTCGAGGTTCTTACCAAACATTTGTGAGGCATGGTATGCCACCGTGGAGGGCACGTTTTCTGGCCCAATAATTGTTACGTCGTGGTGCACACTGGTTTTGCCGCGTTCAGTTAATTCGCAGTTTCCGCCTCGCTCAGCTGCTAAATCTACAATCACTGCACCGGCTTTCATGGCTTTAACCATGTCTTCCGTAACTAGAATAGGAGATTTCGCGCCAGGAATGGCCGCTGTGGTAATCACTACATCCATCTCAGCGATAACTTCCTGCATGGCTGCACGCTGCCGCGCTAGGAAATCATCGCTTTGCTCTTGTGCATAGCCACCGCTGCCTTCTGCGGCGCTTGTATCAAGATCTAGCACAACGGGTTTGGCGCCCACTGAAAGAATCTGTTCTCTAGCAGCTTCACGCACGTCATAGGCTTCTACTAAAGCACCTAAACGTTTTGCTGTGGCACAAGCTTGAAGGCCTGCAACACCGGCTCCCATTACCAGTACGCGGGCTGGGTTCAAGGTGCCTGCTGCAGTCATGTTCATGGGAAACATGCGGTTAGATTCGCTAGCAGCCATAAGTACTGCTTTATAGCCTGCTAGCATGCCCATGGAAGACAACACATCCATAGCTTGTGCGCGAGTAATGCGGGGTACGAGCTCAAGCGCTATACCGGTAATGTTTTTGCTAGCAAGGGTTTGCGCAAACTCAGGGTTAGCTAACGGATCCATCATGCCAATAAGAATTTGGTTTTCACGCAAGCTAGCGAGATCATCCGGGCCATTTTCATGTGCGTAACCTGGGGTTTGCACCTGTAAAATAATATCTGCTTCGGCATACACAGTGGCACGATCAGCTAGCTGCGCACCTGCTGCCTCATATTCTTCATCTGTATAACCAGCAAGCAGACCGGCCCCGTTTTCTACGAGAACGTTTACTTGCTCTGAAATTTTCTTTAAAGCAGCAACGTTACCTGGAATCAAGGCAACTCTTTGCTCACCTAGAAAACTTTCCTTGGGAACACCGATTCTCACCTGCTTCACTCCCTTCTATCAGTTATTGTTTAAATCTATCTAGTTAAGATTGATATATGCAAACCACAGAAAGTAAACCATGTGAGCCATAAGCGCAATCGAGACTCTTACATTGCCGGATGGTAAAGTGGGGCTTGACAGGGTTTATTTTGTCTTGAAATAAACCCTGTGGGGTAGGGGGACTAGCGGGACATGCGTTGTACGGTTTGCTTGTCATCTTCTTCTTGCATGGGCAAAAAGGGCTCAATGATGGTGTTTCCACGTATTTCCGCCTGAATTACGTGCAAAAAGGTGTAAGCACCCAACAATTTGCGCACTAAAAAAATAAATTCTTTCGGTGGCACATCAAAATGAACAGAGAGTGCATTTCGGCTTGCACGGTTCATAACTCTGTTGGGTAAGTCACTATTTCCCCACATATATTCTTTGTTTTTGTTCAACACTTCAGCAGGTGGGGAATGTCTATCAGGGTCCTGTAGGGGCTCCACAGCGATGAAACAGAGCTCTGCAAAATCATCTAACACCCTTTGCGGCACTTCTTTATCCATAAAACCTAGTGAGCACATGGCATTAATAAGGCGCTCACTATCGCGATAGAAGGCGCCGCGAATCATTTCACGACCAGGCCCTAATGTGGCCTGTTCAAAATCTCGAATAGCACCAAAATCGAGCAAAACAACCTTATCGTCATGCTCGTCACTGTCGTCTATGCGTAATAAATAGTTACCAAAGTTAGGGTCTGTTTGCATTTTGTTCCACTGAAACACTTCCATGCAACAGAGCTCCATAATAGCTCGGCCTATATGGTTACGACGCTCTTGGCTTAATTCTTCTAAATCAACATCTGTAACAGGAATGCCTTCTTCAAAAGTCATGCATAAGATGTTGTGAGTGGAGAACTCATCCACTACCTCAGGTACCACAAAACGGGGATCATCTTGTAAAACATCGCGGAAGTAGCGGGTGGTGTGCGCCTCTAAATCGTAATCAACTTCGCGTAAAAGCATCTCACGAATTTCGTTGAGCCATTCATTAAACTGCTCGGTAATGGGTACTAAGCGGCTTAAACGCAGTAAGCGCACAAGCGCTCGCAAATCTGAATCGATGGCATCGGCAACACCAGGGTACTGAATTTTAAGCACCAACTCTTTACCGTCTGATTTACGCACTGCTCTATGAACCTGTGCAAGGGATGCTGCGCCAATAGGAGTAGGGGAGACATCGAGTTCAGCTAGCTTATGTTCGCCTAATTCCATTTTCAAATGACGCTCCATGGAGCTCCATGCAATGGCAGTGGTTTGGCTTTCTAAAGTATGTAAAGCAGTAGTTACCTCTTCAGGCAAAAAGTGTTCACCAAATAAGGCCATCATTTGGCCAATTTTCACCACAGAACCTTTTAACTGGCCTAGTTCGTCCACTAACTCTTGCGCTTGTTGCGATAGAATCTCTTTGCGTCTTTCTTCGCGCTTATTTTTAGGGGTAAAAAAGGCGCCGGCACTCAAAGTGGCGTATTTAGCGCCCGCAAACACACCAGCCCTTGCCATTGAAAAGCGGCGCTCAAATGAACCTGTTTTCACTCGTTTTACAGTTTTACGATCCATGACATCAATCTCTCTTAATAATGAGTGATTATTCAGCTTTGTTCGCTAAACTTTTTTTGTTCAGGCTAGCTGTAATAAAATCAGCTAGCACATAAGCACTTTCAACAAGGTAAGCATCTTCATTAGGGTCCTTGTCCTCTACCGAAGAAATCATTTCAGCTTCGTCTTGCTCTTCTTTTTCATTCAGTGCTTTTATATCTGACAGCGGTTTCTCGCCTAATGCTATGCGTTTATTGTTCTCAATCTCTAAACGTCGTTGATTAAGCTCGGCCCATTCTTTCTTGCGCACTTCCTCCACCAGGCTTACATGTGTTTGATTGCGCTGTTCTTTCAATAAATCCATTTTTTTCAGCACATAAACAAATTCAGGGTTGTCTTTAATCCGTGCTTGATGTTTCTCATTCAAAGCGGGAACAAGCTCGCTTATGTCCTGTAATGGAGTATAGGAGGAGGATTTAATGCGATCCCAAGGTAATGCGTTGGATAAAGCACTTTCGCCAATATCATTTTTATCCACTAAAAACGGGAAGGGGATGTCCGGTATAATGCCTTTGTTTTGGTTGCTTGAGCCAGATACGCGATAAAACTTGGCCTGGGTGAGCTTTAACTGGCCATGATTAAGGGGCAACAAAGTTTGTACTGTTCCTTTACCAAAAGTGTCGTCGCCAAGTACCAAAGCTCGGCCATAATCTTGCATAGCGCCCGCAAAAATTTCAGAGGCAGAGGCAGAAAAGCGGTTAACTAGCACCACCATTGGGCCGTCGTAGCTAATTCCTAAATTTTGGCCGCGCTCTATCTTAATACGGTTGCGCGCATCTCGAACTTGTACCACAGGGCTGTTAGGTATAAAGAGCGACACAAGCTGGTTAGCTTCATACAATGAACCACCACCATTGTTGCGTAAATCCATAATAAGGCCGTCTACGCCTTTTTTATCAATGGAAAGCTCGTGCAATAACATGGCCACATCACGAGTGGTGCTCGTATAGTTAGGATCACCCTTGTGGTAGGCATCGAAATCTATATAAAAGGCGGGCAGGGTAATAATAGCAAAGCGCTTTTCAGGTTGGTTTTTAGTGGCAGGCACAGTGATAAAGTGTTTTTTCGCAGCTTGCTCTTCTAACACGACTTTGTTGCGTTCGATTACAACAATGCGCGTGTTATGTTCGGAAGCACTGCCTGCAGGAATCACCTCTAAGCGTACTTTTGTGCCTTTAGGCCCGCGAATAAGCTCTACCACTTCATTTAAACGCCAGCCGATAACGTTAACAATTTCTTTGTTTTCCTGGCCCACACCAACGATTCTATCCGCTACTTTTAATTGGCCACCTTTTGCCGCTGGCCCACCGGGTACTAGGCTCTGAATTTTTGTGTACTCATCATCGCCTTGTAATACAGCGCCGATACCTTCTAGTGAGCGGCTCATATTAATATTGAAATTTTCAGACACATGCGGTGTAAAGTAGGCGGTGTGAGGATCATAAACTTCTGCTAAGGCATTCATGTAAAATTGAAAAACATCCTCAGCATCGCTTTGGCTATTACGCTTCTTTTGGCCTTTGTAACGACGAATTAATCTTTTTTGTATTTCGTCGTCCTCAACATCGTCTAAACGCATAGACACAATGGCATGTGCTAATCGCTTGTCCCATAAGCGATTCATGCTTTCAGTGCTTTTAATCCAATCAGCCTCACTGCGATCCACTAATAAATCGTCTTTTGCAGTAAAAGTGTTCGGCGGCAAACCTTCTTCTAGTTTGGTTAATAAGTAATCTAAACGTTCATTTACGCGCTCTTGGTACAGATTAAAAATATCGTAACCAGCATCGAGATTGCCGCTTTTAACTTGTTCATAAACTACATCACGATATTGATCTATATTGCTGATATCTTTAGATAAAAAATAAATTCTATTTGGGTCTAAATTGCGAATGTACTGTTCTAAAAACAGTGATGATAGCGCGCTCTCATCATCAATTTTCCGATAATGGCTTTTTAACCGAGCCACAACAGCTTTAGCTGTTTGGGGATGAACCTGTTTTGGCGCAAGTTTTGGGTTGTTGCTAACAGGCTTAAAAGCAGGGCTACTGCTAAAGGCACCAGACACTTGGATGCCTAGCAGCAGTATCACCGCAGAAATTAGAGCAATTCGTAATATTGGAAAACGGCTCACCATATAAAAAAACCATCACTGTGTATTAAATAAACATCAAGTATAAAACAAGCAAGCCTGCTTATACTAATAAAAGGCGTTAAATTATTGATAAAACGCCACAAAGTGTTTGACACGCTAACATTGAGTTAACTTAATTAAGTAACCACCAACGTTCATCCTTATCTTGCTTAGCTACATTATCTTCTTCTAATTTAATAAGATGTGCCCAAAGAGAATAGGTGGCTAACCCATGCAACATGCTAGGCGTGTCATCATAAGCTTTGAGCACCAGTTCTTTTAGCGTTTGCCCTTCAGATTCAATGAGCGCTGCCTTTACTTTTTCTTCTCGCTTTAAGCGATGAGCAATAGTTTGTGTAATATATTCCTGTGGTGTGTCAATCAAATTACCATGGCCAGGTGCAATCGTCGTTATGCTTTCGTTTTGCAAAATAGTTAAAGAGTTAAGGTATGCAGACATTGAGCCCGATGGCGGGGCGATGACAACAGTAGAGCCATTAATTAAATGATCCCCTGTAAAAAGCAGCTGCTTTGGCTCATGTAAAAAGCACAAATGGTTACCCACATGGCCAGGCGTGGCAATTACGCGCAACTTGCCGCCGCCGTGAAGGGCTAGGGTATCGCCGTGCTTTAATAAAGTGTCTGCTTCCCAAGTGGTATCTTGCAAGCCATCGTTTGGCACATCAGGGCCCAATAACAATGCATCGCTCAAATGCTGCAGTAAATGCTTTGCACCTGGCGAGTGATCGTTATGCGTGTGCGTCACAATAATTTTTGTGATAGGTATTTCTAGTTCTTTACTAGCACTGAGCAATGCAGCTGTGTGCTGGTCACTAGCAGGGCCTGGGTCAATAACAATCAAACCATCATCGCCGTGCACGATATAAGTATTCGTACCAGGGCCTGTCATCATACTAGGGTTAGGGGCTAAAACTCGCCAAATGCCTTCATCTAAAGCGGTTAAATCGCCTGCTATAAGTGGTAACACAAACTGCTCCTTTCTCTGTACTTGTTATTATTACAACCCTGATTGTCCCTTGGCTTGGCGATAGCCTTGCACATCAGTAATGTTAGTACGCCATTCCATATGGTGTTTAGGGTCAAGGTGTAGGCTTTTTAGCCGTACAATTTCATTGATGTCGGCACTGCTGTGGCCGTTAATGTGGCGACGTATGACAATCGTCGCCTGTTCTACTTCTTGGCACGCGCCTTCATCGTTGCACAGGTGCTGTGATACCTGAAGGTTAATAACAGCCACTGGCTCCGTACCTTTATTGGTGAGCACCCCCACAAGCCGCGTTCCTGTTTCTAAACTGTGGGTACTTTTGAGGTCAAACTCAAGTTTTGCGTCATGAACTTCAATGAGAGCTTGTTGGCTGCCTTGCCAGGCACCAAACCCAAATACTATCGCGAATATAACCAAGCCAACGGACACGGCAGCAAAAAGGCGCTTATCTACGCGCCAACTGCTCCACAACACTGCACCGACAGCACTCAGCACACCAATAAACAGAATGAAACGCCACATATGTTTTAATTATCCAAAGTAAAAAGAAAGCCCGTGATGTTGATAAGATACGAATGAGTTTATACTAGTTACATCTTATAGGAGGCTGTTTTATGTTTATGGTACTTTCACCTGCAAAGTCGTTGGATTATACATCGGATTACCCCAAGTTGCCTGTTTCTGAGCCGCGCATGCTGCAGCAAAGCCAAGAGTTAATTGATGTGTTGGCAGCCTTTACACCCGCTGAGGTAGGTTCTTTGATGAAAATCAGCGATAAATTAGCCGACTTAAATGCTGCGCGTTTTAGTGCTTGGCAACAACCTATGCAAGAACCCGAAGCAAAACCTGCCATCTACGCATTTACAGGGGATGTTTACACCGGCATCGATGTGCACAACTTAACTTCGCAAACGGTAGAATATTTACAAGAAAAATTGCGGATTTTATCCGGATTGTATGGGCTCTTGAAGCCTTTGGATCTTATCATGCCGTACCGCTTGGAGATGGGGACCCGCCTCGAAAACAAGCATGGTAAAAACTTATATGAGTTTTGGGGTTCAAGCATTACTGAATTATTGCAAAAAGACATGGCAGAGCAGGGTAGCCGTACACTTTTGAACTTGGCCTCTCAGGAGTATTTCAAAGCGGTTAAGGTTAAAGAACTTGATGCAAGCGTTATTACTCCCGTTTTTCATGATGAAAAGAATGGGGTTTATAAAGTCATCAGCTTTCACGCAAAAAAAGCGCGTGGCGCCATGGCGGCTTGGGTGGCAGAAAACAAGGTGAAAGATGCAAAGGCTTTGCAGGGGTTTGATTGGGCTGGGTATCAATACCACGCCGAATCATCTACGCCTGCAAAACCTGTATTTAGACGCGCTGAGCAATAATCTTATTCAGATCTATAGGCTTTTTTAAGTGACTCAAGGCAGGGAATGTCGATTTCTCTGCCTTTTACTATCACTAAATTCTTTTTATTAAGGCGCGTAAATATTCTACTAACCGTTTCAACAGCTAGCCCCAAATAGTTCGCTATATCGTAACGAGACATAGGAAGGCGGAACTGAGAGCCTGAAAGGCCACGCTTTTGATGGCGCGCGGAGAGTGACAGCAACATAGCAATTAGGCGATCATCCGCAGAGCGTTTGCTTAACAGCCGATGAAGCAAGCGATCACGCCAAATCTCCTCACTCATCAAGTGAAAGAAATGATGTTGAAGCCCAGGAATTTGCAAAGCTAATTCACTAAACCTTTCAAAAGGTATCTCGCACACAGTGGAGGTTTCTAAAGCAACAGCTGTGGCCATATGGCAGTCTTGGCTAATACCCTCAAGCCCGAGTATTTCCCCTGGAAGATAAAAGCCGGTGACTAACTCTTCGCCATCAGAGGCCAGGCTATAAGTTTTTAAAGAACCACTGCGCACCGCAAAAACCGATTCAAAGGGGCTTGAGGTATGGAAGAGGCTATTACCACGCTTAATAGAGTGCCCACGTTTAACAATGCGATCTATAGCTTCGAGCTGCTCATTGTTAATGTTGGTAGGCATACAAATAGGCCTAAGGCTGCAGCTGTCACAGCTTACTTCACGCATATTCACAACTCCTTGTAGCGTCACTGATATTTGTTAATAGCAATAGCGGCGAATTCATTGCACGTTGGCCTGCAGTTTGCTTTAAAAACATAAAAACCAAACAAATATCAAAAATATTTATGATGTACATCAACAAGCGAGGATATATCCCTTATTGCTGATAAGCAATAGAGGGTGAGGACGTGACTTACCTAAGTATTAGAAACAGGTGTCATTTAACATAATATATATTATGCGCACCCTTGTGTTTTATTTGTCAGGCTAACACAGCTCCTCTAGCGCTTAGGATACCCTGTGATTGCACGAATGCGTTTATATAAAGGCCCTAGCTTTGGATAAAGCTCTTGGTATACCTGTTTAAACAGTTGTTGATAAAGTTGATGGCTCTCAGCGTTCGGCAAAAAAGTATCTCGAACGTGGGTCATGGCTTTTGTGGCTGCTTGATAGTTATTGAAGTATCCAGCCCCCACAGCAATATTAATAGCTGCGCCTAGCCCGGTGGCTTCATTAATGTGAATACGCACAGCAGGCAAACCGAACATATCGGCAGAAATTTGCATAATGGCATCGCTTTGAGAACCACCACCCGTGATGCGTAATTCTTTTATTTTCTGTTTCTGCCTTTTTTCTAAGATTTCAGTGCCTGCTATTAACGCGTAGCACACTCCTTCAATAATTGCCCTGTAAACATGGGCTTTGGTGTGCGCCTCACCGAAACCAATAATCGCGCCTTTAGCTTCTGGCCCAGGAAAACGCACTCCTGGATTCCAAAATGGCTGCAGTGTTAAACCAAGAGCGCCCGGTGGAGTTTCTTCCAAAAAACGCTCGAACAATACTTCAGCTGGTTGATCAAGTTTTCGTGCCTTCTCTACTTGCTCATAAGCAAATTCATTTTTAAACCAGTTAACCATCCAATAGCCTCGCTGCACAGCTACTTCCGTGTTGTAACGATTAGGAATGGCGGCAGGATACGGAGGCACCATGGGCTGTGGTGTAACAAAGCGCGCATGGCTGGTATTTAAAGTGGCCGTTGTGCCGTAGCTAACGTTCGCTGTGTGTGCATGGTAGGCCCCTGAGCCAATCACTTCACAAGCTTTATCCGCACCGGCGGCATAAACAGGTATTGTTTGGTCTAAACCTAGGGTTTGGCTCGCCTCTGGCGTTAAAAACCCAATCTTTTCGCCTGGCTTCACTAACTCTGGCAGCTGTTCTTGTTTAACGCGCAATACTTTCCAGGCCCAGTGCGAAGGTTTGCACCAAGTTTGCTGCTTGAAATCAAAGGGCAAATAGCCCACTTGCGAGGCCACTGAATCACATAAGCGCCCAGTTAATTTATAAATTAAATAACCAGAAAGAAGCACGTAATGTGCTGTGTTTTTCCATACCTCAGGTTCTTGCTCTGCAATCCAGTTGCATTCCGCTTTTGTTTTGAATTGGTGCAGCACCCCATGTTGGCCAACCAAGCTTGAACCTGTTTGCAACCACCACGGGGTGTTTGGAGGTGCTTCTGCCCTTCTTTGGTCAAGCCAAATAATAGCCGGACGCAAGGGGTTTTTATTAGCATCTAAGCACACTACCGAAGCGCGTTGCACTGCAATAGATACGCCCACTACTTGGCTTTTTAAGCTTTCGTGTTCAGCCCACAATTGTTCACAGGCCTGCCCTATTTTACGCCAAAAATAGCCCGTATCTTGCTCGGCTTCACCGGCATTAGGCGATTCATACGGCTCAATATGCAGTTGGCTTTTTGCCACCAACTGCCCGTTTAAATCGAACAGCATTGCCCTAGTGCTTTGTGTGCCTTGGTCTAAAACAAAGAAAAGCGGAGTTTCCGTCACAATGGTCTGCCTTAGGCTGTTCTAGCCTGATAATAAGTACGCCAAATATCTTCATAGCGTGCTAATTCTTTACTCCAATGGCTATCATCCCAACCTAGCTCTTTGATCAACCAATCCTTGTTTGCATTAAGAAGTTGTAGGCCACCATCTTTAAAAAGATTTCCTACGCGTGTGCGACGCAAAAGAAGATCATCAAGATGCACTACTTGCTCATGGCGAATAGCCCAACGCCACCACGTTTGCACTTGTTCTTCTGTGGGCATTTTTTTCGTTGCATCACCAAGCCCCGCGGGCCATTTGATGTCGTGCTGCAAAAATTGGCGTTTTTTATACTGCGCCTTATAAGTAGCTTCTTCAATTAAATTAGCTGCGAGCAACGCATCGAGTGCTATCACTCGAAAGGTAGTGAGTTTGCCACCACTAACATTTATTCTGCCCGCGCCTTCCCACACGAGATGATCGCGTCTTTCTTTGCTTGGATCTTTACCCTTACCTGAAGCAATAATTGGGCGCACCCCCGCTTGGGTGGAAATAATATCTTCAGCTGTAATGTTGTAGCAGGGAAAAGCTTCCTGTAGAAGTTCTAGCAAATAACTTATTTCACTCGGTGTAGCAAAGGCCTCCTCAGCTTTAGGCTGAGTGTGATCAAGATCAGTGGTGCCTATTACAGTGCAGCCATACCATGGAAATACGAAAACTGGGCGTTTATCTTTCGGGTGCAGCAAAGCCATGCAGGAGTTAACAGGCAACTTATCGGCAGGAAGAATTAAGTGGCTACCTCTTAAGGGCCTCACTTTAGGGCTACTTGCAGACAGCTCATCCACCCAAACTCCTGTGGCATTAATCACCTTCTTAGTGTTGATAACTACGGTGTCACCTGTTTTTTCATCACACAAATGAACAACGCTAGCATCATTTTGCGCCTCGATTTTTGTGGCAGAAACGTAATTGATCATCTCTGCGCCACTAGCGCTTGCCTCTTGCAAAATACGTTGCACTAAGCGGCTGTCGTCTGTAATGGCATCAGTGTAAGCCATGGCCCCTTTTACATCATCAAGCACTAGCGCGGGCACTTTTTTTCGCAACGTTGCAAGTGGGAGCCAACGGTGATCACGTATACCAGCTAGCAAATCGTATAAAAACAAAGCTGCTTGCATGGCCCAACGCCCAGGGAACTGTTTTTTCATCACAGGAAAAATATAAGTTTCGCGGTGCACTAAGCTAGGTAATTCGCGCAGCATAAGCTCGCGCTCTTGTAACGATTCACGCGTAAGCTTTATGTCTCCTTGGGCTAAGTAACGTAAACCACCATGCACCATTTTAGAAGAACGGCTTGAGGTTCCCCACGCGTAATCTTTCTTTTCCACAAGCAGCACGCGCAATTGTTGCTGCGCTGCAACGAGGGCAACACCCGCACCAGTAATGCCGCCGCCAATAACTACAAGGTCCCATTCTTGCTGAAGTTGATGTATCTTTGCGCGCTTAGGAAGCATCGTTTTCATCCTTAAACAAGCATCCAGGGTTTAATTGCTGTGTTGGATCAAAATGTTGGCTGAGGCTAGCAATGGTGGCAATAGCTAGCTCGCCTTTTTCTTTAGCCATCCAAGGAGCATGATCACGGCCTACACCATGTTGATGGCTAATGGTGCCACCACCCTGCACTACTGCGTCACTGGCCGCTTTCTTATAGCCCCGCCATGTTTTTAATGTTGCTTCGTAGTCTTCACCGCAGGGGAATACATAAGTGGTGTAAATACTAGAACCTTGGCCATAAACGTGCGAAAGATGGGTGAATACGTGAATAGGCCTATCCCCCGCAGCTTTTTTGATGGCCGCTTCCATGCGCTCTGCTAGCTTAGGTACGTTACTCCAGTTGGTAGCTGTCTCAAAGGTGTCTACGGCGTAACCCAATTCCCATAGGCCATGACGAAAATAAGGGGATCTGAAACGAGAGGACTCCCAACGTTTACCGAGAGCTGCGCCAGTGTTCACACCGCCATACTCGCGAATAAAACCTTGTGCTTCTTTCAGTTGATAGCGCGCACCTTGCTTGGAACCCGTCACACCAAAAGTGAGCATGCATTTTCCTTCTTTTAGCCCACGTAGGCCAAGATAGCGCTCTAAAGCTGCTACTAATAAAGGTTTGCCTGCAAGCTGAAGTTGCGTTTTTGTTTCTATGCCATTAGATAGGCGCAACATAGAAAGTGGCAGTTTAGCCTGTGCCATGGCTCGCACGGCGGCAACACCTGCTTCCCACGAAGGCATGAAAGCAACGTGAAAATTTTCTGTTTCTGGCAACGGCGTAACACGTACTACCACCTCGGTTAATACGCCAAAACGCCCTTCACTCCCCAGTATCATTTCACGTAAATCAGGGCCTGCAGAACTGGCAGGGAAAGTGGGAATAGCTAATGTTCCTTGCGGTGTTTCAACACGACCACCGGCAAACATTTGTTCGATACGCCCATAACGCAGCGATTGTTGGCCACTCGAACGACTTGCCACCCACCCTCCCACGGTGGAGAGCTCCCACGATTGCGGATAATGCCCTAAGCAATAACCTAATTCCGCTAGTTGCCCTTCCAACTCAGGGCCATTGGTGCCGGCACCAAACGTGGCTAATTGGCTTTCTGCATCAAAGTGCAGCAATTTATTCATCTTGCGCAGGCTGAGTGTTAGCACGGGCTGCTCAAACTGTGGTGGAGTGATATGCCCAGCTACAGACGTGCCACCCCCATATGGAATGACAATGACATTGTGTTCAAGCGCCCAAGTTAAAATCTCTTGTACTTCTGCGCTGCTTTCAGGCTCGGCAACGCCGTCAGGGAACACTTCAAACTCACCAGAACGCATGGCCAGCCAATCGGGCAAGCTTTGCCCACGCGCGTGCCGCACACGGATCTCAGCTTCTTGATTAATAAGCGGATGCTCAGGTAAGCGTGAGGCAGGTACCGTTGCAATTACTTGCTGCAACGTAGCATCGGGGAGAATATTTCCTTTGCCAATGAGTTCCTCAAGAAATTGTTTTCCATTTTTCGGCAACGGGTAGTTGTTTTTTTCGCTACCCCAACCATTCCAACGACGCATACTGATAACCTCTAAATAGTTTAAAGTGGAAGCCTATAGCGTTTAGAAGAACCACTCAAGAAACAATTGGATAACAATTTTAGGCAGTTAAGGGTTGACTTTGCTTTTCGGGCGAAAGTTTATTTTAATTTAACTTCTAAACGGTACTAGTGATGCTTAGCATAGAGTAAGCTAGAGAACGCTACTAACAAATAAAAAGGAAGAGTAATGAAAAAAACGTCTCTATTCACAGCTGTATTTTTAGCCGGTGCCATCTCGCTGACGGGTTGTACCACTAATCCATACACTGGTGAAAGCCAAGCCAGTAAAACAGGAACCGGTGCTGCAATTGGCGCTGGTGTTGGTGCCATTATCGGTTTAGCTACTGGCAGCGATGCTAAGTCTCGTAAAAAGCGTGCCCTTGCTGGTGCAGGTATTGGCGCACTCGGTGGCGCAGGCGTTGGTGCTTACATGGATAAGCAAGAAGCAAAACTGCGTGAGCAACTTGCTGGCACCGGTGTTTCTGTTACCCGTAACGGTGATGAAATTATTTTGAACATGCCAGGTAACATCACGTTTGATACAGATTCTTTTGAAGTTCAGCGCAATTTTATGCCTGTTCTGGAGTCTGTTAGCCTTGTGTTAAAAGAATACAAATCCACCATCATTCACGTTGGCGGCCACACTGATAGCACGGGTCGTCTTGAGTACAACATGACATTATCACAGCGTCGCGCGCAATCCGTTGGTAGTGTATTACGCCAATTTGGTGTTGAAGATGTGCGTTTGGATTTAGCCGGCTATGGCCCTAACCACCCCATTGCGAGCAACGATACGCCAGCTGGCCGTTCGCAAAACCGTCGTGTTGAATTAATCCTCATTCCTTATACGGAATAAAACCTCAACCTTCATTTTGTGCAGTTTGTGCGGTAATCCGCCAAACTGCACAAAGAAGGGGAACAAAAATAATTAATACCAAAATATAAGGTAACTGCGGGTTAAGTTGATAAAGCCCCGTTCCCATAACAGGCCCCACGGTGAACCCTAACGCCGGCGCCGCACTAAGCATGCCAGCCACAGCGCCCTGTTCATTGGCGCCTACTCGCAAACTAGCCGCACTACTAATGCCAGGCATAGCTAAGCCTACCCCAAGCCCCACCAACGTAACTGCCACTATTATCGAAAGATGTTGCTGTGCTAGTAGTAAACAAGCTACTCCTAAAGCGATACTTGTAAAGCCTATTTTTAGTAAGCGATCAGTAGACCAAGAAAGCTTTTGTACGATAACAATTTGAGAAATAATAGAGGCTGTAGCTGCAATCATCATAGCTATACCGACTGAGGCAGCGGCTTGTTTGGGTGGCAGCAACAATTTATCTTGAAATAAAAAACCAAGCGTCTGTTGCACCACTGCGAACGAGAAAAACATACCAACACCTAACATAAGAATCCCCGTTAAGCGTGGATCTAAATAAGCCTTATAAGTCGCAGCGATTGCTGCAAGCATGGGTGTTTTAGTAGTAATAGGGTCTCGTGAGAGAATATATGGTGATTCGTTAAATTTAACACCGATGACAATAGCCATTATTGCCACGAGTACTACGATAATAAAAAGAGGGGCCACCAAACTTAATGCCACTGCTATTGCGCCCCCTGCAGCGGGGCCAAGAATATTACCTAAGCTATTTGCGGTAGCGATTTTTGCCATTGCTTTAGTGCGAGTTGTTATTGAGGAGATATCTGCCATGTATGCAGCGGCTGCTGGCGGTGTGGCTGCCATAACAGTTGATTGTAGAATGCGTGTTACAATTAGAGCGCTAAGAAGTGCGCCGCCCGCTAGATAGCCTTTTAGACCAAACCAAAAAGCCCCTGCAAATAAAAAAGTACCAACTGTATATCCAATCAATCCAAACATCAGCACGGGCTTACGCCCTACCCGTTCACTGTAACGCCCCCACAAAGGGCTTGCTAAGGCAAAAACTAAAGATGAGCAACTAATAATGATACCCATATGCACATCAGCGAGGCCGGTTTCACGGCTTAAAGAAGGCAAAATGGCAAAAACAACAGTCTGCCCTATAGAAGTGATGGTAACAGCTGCTAACAGTAGCAGTTGGTCCGTTAAACTAGTTTTTTCTTGGTGTTTTAACAAGATATACGACCATATTTATTCATACGCTCTGGGCCGTTTCTTCAGACAACAAGAAATGTGCACGAGCTATTGTGATGGGTTCACTATACTTGGTTTGCCAAGCACTGATGGTGACGTTTGCAATGCGGCGGCCAAGGCGAGTGACCTTACAACGCGCAAAGGTATCGCGATACAAGCCAGCACGCAGGTAATCAACTGTGAAATCAATGGTTTTCGGCACTCTAGGTTCACCCATATTCAACAACAGGAAAATTACAGCTGATTGCTCCATAAAACCTGCCACCGCCCCACCATGCAAAGCCGGCAATGTTGGATTGCCGAGGTTAGTTTCATTCTTTGGCAACACAAAGATCAACTCTTCACCTTGCGCAATAATCTCTACCCCTAAAAAATTTGCATAGGGAACGCGCTCAATAAGAGATTGATAGGGCGCCTCGCCTGAGCGGCACTTTTCAATCAATGTTTTAAGTGCAGTAGTTGTCATATTATTTCACTATCCGGTTAGCGGTAGGAATTTTCATTCTCATATAGGTAGCCATACCCGTTGAAATTAATGTGTCAGTATCGTTTTCGGCGTAAACATCCATACGCACAAACACAACACTCTGGCTTAAGCGATAGCATTCGGCTTTGCAGATCAAACCCTCCCCCACCGCTGGAGCCCGTAAATGATCGACGCGCATATCTATAGTAGGCGTAATTTCAAAATCTGGATAAATGGCGCATGCGCCGGCTAAACCGCCGGCTTGATCCATCATTGCGAAAATAGCACCACCATGGATAATTTTGTTGTCAGGGTTACCCACTAAACATTCTCGATACGGCATATAAACATGCACCGTATCCTCAGTAGCAGAGCGAACCTCTAAGCTTAGTTCTTTTGAGTGGCGTACTGAGGCTACAAATTTTCGACAAATATCTAGCCTTGTTTGTTTGCTTTTAGATTCGCTCACTGTGGTTATCCCGCGCTGTGTTGGAGGTTGTCATGTAAAGCAACAAACTCTTCGGTAAGTTTATGCTTCGGCGCTAAGTTAATAAGTGGTACTGCCTTGGCGTGGGATTCACGCATAATAACGCTCGATGATAAATAAGGCTCGAGAATGGGCTGCCCAAACTCCTCAAGCTCTTTTACTAGTTCTTGAGGGATTCGCGCACGTGCTTGGAATTGGTTGATAACAATGCCTTCAATGGTCAAATCTTCATTATGGTCCGCTCTGGTTTCAGCGATGTTATCGAGCAGTGTCAAAATCGAATCTTTGGCGAAAGCATCGCAATCAAAGGGAATCAACACTTTTTTCGCAGCGATTAAGGCTGAAATGGTGTAGAAGTTGAAAGAAGGCGGTGTATCAATATAAATAGCATCAAAAGAACGCGATAATGAACGAATCATGGAGCGAAACTTATAAATTTTATATTTGCGTTCTAAGGCTGTTTGCAGCTCACCCAGCTCGGGGCTTGATGGTAGCAAATACAGATTAGCGTGCTTGGTAGCATGCACGAACTCCATGGGAGCCTTTTCTTTCAAACGGAAAGATAAAGTTTGGGAGAAGTAATCACCAATATTAGGCTCAGGTGGCAATTCGTGATAGGCGTCCATGCCTAACAAGTACTGGCTCGCATTGCACTGGGTATCTAAATCGATCACTAAGGTTTTTAAGCCTTTAGCTGCACTAATGGCTGCTAAGTTCACAGTGATACTCGATTTACCGACACCACCTTTTTGGTTAAATACAACACGAGTCATTCAGTTCTCCTTATTAAAATCATTACTATTTGGTGCTTAGGCTTATTCTGAAACTGGAGTACGCATGGTGACGAACTCTTCAGCAGCCGTAGGATGTATACCAATAGTGGCATCGAAATCCGCTTTGGTGGCACCCATTTTCATACCCACGGCAAAACCTTGAGTGATTTCGCCGGCATCATCACCAGCCATATGTAGACCCACTACCCTATCGCTTTTTGTATCCACAACCAGTTTCATTAGTGTACGCGGTTGCATATCACTGAGGGAGTAACGCATTGGCCTAAAATCAGATTTATAGATGGTGATATCGCCATATTTTTCCCTCGCTTCTTCTTCCGTAAGCCCAATGGTGCCAATGCTAGGCTCACAGAAAACAGCGGAGGGTATCATTTCATAAGACAGGGGCTTCATCTTATTGCCCGAAAACAAGTGGCGCGCCAACCACATCCCCTCAGCTAATGCCACAGGGGTTAACTCCATGCCTTCTATCACATCCCCAACTGCATAAATGTTAGGTATTGATGTCTCAAAGCTTTCGTTAACGCGAATCTTTCCATTATCGGTGAGCTCAGGTGCCATATTGTCAGTGAATAAATTATCATAATTTGGCTCGCGACCCGTGGCATAGATAATTTCGTCTATTTCTAACTCGCCGCCTTCCCATAAAAGCTTTTTGCTTGAGGCTAGCTTTTGGATTTCGTGCACATCAGCATTGTTATGAATGGTGATACCATTTTGAACCATTTGCGCCGCCACAAATTGGCGCACATCTTTATCGAAGCCGCGTAACACAAGTTCGCCGCGGTAAAGTTGGTGCACCTCAACGCCTAAGCCATTTAAAATGGAGGCGTACTCACAGGCAATAAAACCACCGCCCACAATAGCTGCGCGTTTTGGTAACTCAGGCAGATAAAATAAATCATCTGAAATTAAAGCATGTTCAATGCCAGGAATGCTGGGCTTGTAAGGCTTGCCGCCGGTGGCAATTAAAATATGCTGCCCATGAAGTTGCTCACCATTCACAGTAACTTGCTGAGCGCCTGTAATTTTCCCATGGCCCTCATAAATCTTCACGTTGGCATTTTCCAACATGCGTACATAAATACCATTTAGACGTTCGATTTCTTTTGTTTTGTTATCACGCAGCGTGGGCCAATCAAAATTCTCAATATTAACGTCAAAACCATAAGAACCGGCTAGCTTAGCCTCTGCTGGTGTTTGAGCGGCGTAGCTAAATAGTTTTTTGGGTACGCAGCCAACATTCACACAGGTTCCACCAAAAAATCTGTTTTCAATAAGAGCAACTTTTGCTCCAAAACCTGCCGCAATGCGAGCGGCACGCACACCGCCGGAACCAGCACCAATAATAATAAAATCGTAACCGTCAGTATTACTCATAAAAAAAACCTTATTTATCCTTGGATATTAGCAAACAGGTACTTTGCATCGCCTGTAACATGCTACTATATTCGACGATATAACAGCATAGTAGCTGCCTTCTGGGGAGCATAATAGTAGCACTGCCTTCTTTTTCAGGGAAAACCATGAAGCTTGTAAAACTTAGCTTGTTAGCTTGCCTGCTTTCTAGCGTTGCTTCTGCAAATTCCATTTATCAGTACAAGGGGCCTGATGGCGTGACTATGTTTACTGATAAAAAACAAATGCCAAAAGAATACGCATTTGTGGCCAAGCGTACTGATCTTCCTCCACTGAAAATAGAAAAAGAGTGGTCGCTTTCCCCGCCTACAACATTATCTTTAAGCCAGCGCGATGCCTACGATGAACTTATTGTTAGCGCAGCACAGGCATATGATCTAGAGCCTGCATTAATCAAAGCAGTTATCCATGCTGAATCACACTTTAATCATCAAGCAGTATCTTCCGCTGGTGCCGAGGGGTTGATGCAATTAATGCCGGCCACTGCAGAATTCTACAACGTTACCGATAGCTATGATCCACAACAAAATATCTTTGCCGGGTCAGAGTTTTTACGCTATCTGAGTAATCGTTTTGATCAACTAGATTTAATCTTAGCGGCTTATAACGCTGGTGAAGGTAATGTTCGGCGCTATGGTGGCATTCCACCTTTTAGAGAAACGCAAAATTACGTAGTTTTAGTGCAGCAACTAAAAAAACAGTATGCGAATCATTTCCCCGAAGTTGAAGATACTGTTGCATTAAGCGAATAACTATTTTAGCAAGCACAAAAAAGCCCGTTTAAAACGGGCTTTTTTGTGGGTTATGCAACCTTACTCACCTAGGTTTTCAGCTAGGTAGAACCAAGTTTGCATCACAGAGTCAGGGTTCAAGGAAACGCTTGAGATGCCCTGCTCCATTAACCATTGAGCTAAATCAGGGTGGTCGGAAGGACCTTGACCACAAATACCAATGTATTTGCCTGCTTTATTACATGCTTCAATAGCCATTGACAGAAGAATCTTAACGGCAGGGTCACGCTCATCAAATAAATGGCTGACGATACCTGAGTCTCTGTCTAAACCGAGTGTTAACTGGGTTAAGTCGTTAGAACCAATGGAGAAGCCGTCAAAATGCTGTAAGAACTCATCTGCTAACAGCGCGTTAGTAGGCAGTTCACACATCATGATAACTTTGAGGTCGTTTTCGCCACGCTTGAGGCCGTTCTTGGCGAGCAGCTCGATAACGTGCTCTGCTTCACCAACGGTACGTACGAAAGGAACCATGATTTCAACATTTGTGAAACCCATTTCTTCACGTACACGCTTTAACGCACGACACTCTAGCTCAAAGCAATCGCGGAAGCTTTCGCTGATGTAGCGCGAAGCACCACGGAAACCGAGCATGGGGTTCTCTTCTTCTGGTTCGTACAACTTACCACCGATGAGGTTTGCGTATTCGTTAGTCTTGAAATCAGACATACGAACAATGACACGCTCTGGGTGGAAAGCAGCAGCTAGTGTGCTAATACCTTCAACCAGCTTATCAACGTAGAACTCTTCAGGGCTGTTGTAACCAGCAATTCGCTTATCGATGGTGTCACGTAAATCCTGTGGCAAGCTGCTGTAGTTTAGCAATGCCTTAGGGTGTACACCGATCATGCGGTTGATGATGAATTCTAAACGGGCTAAACCAACGCCTTCGTTAGGTAAAGTGGCAAAATCGAAAGCTCTATCAGGGTTACCAACGTTCATCATAATTTTGAACGGTAAGCCAGGCATAGATTCGATAGAGTTACGCTGCACTTCAAATTCTAACAGGCCTTCGTAAACCTTACCCACATCACCTTCGGCACAAGAAACAGTGACATCAATACCATCAGTAAGATGCTCTGTTGCGTCGCCACAACCAACAATGGCAGGCACACCTAGTTCACGGGCAATAATTGCGGCGTGACAAGTACGGCCACCACGGTTAGTAACGATGGCGGCAGCGCGCTTCATAACAGGCTCCCAATCTGGGTCTGTCATGTCGGTCACGAGTACATCACCGTCTTGCACTTTATCCATGTCTTGCAGGTCTGTAACGATGCGTACTTTACCCGCGCCAATACGTTGACCAATGGCACGGCCCTCAACAAGAACCTTGCTCTTGTCTTTCAACTGGTAACGTTCCATCACAGACATATCGGAGCGGCTTTTTACTGTTTCAGGACGAGCCTGAACAATATAAAGCTTGCCGTCATCACCATCTAGCGCCCACTCGATATCCATCGGTTGGCCATAATGCTTTTCAATAGTGATAGCTTGACGCGCTAAGGATTGTACTTGCTCATCCGTGATAGAGAACTTCTGACGTTGATCACGTTCAACATCAACCGTTTCAACAGACTTGCTAGTGCTACCTTCTGCACCGTAAACCATCTTCAGCATTTTAGAGCCGAGGCTACGACGCAAAATAGCAGGACGACCTGCTTCTAATGTTTGTTTGTGAACATAGAACTCGTCAGGGTTTACTGCACCCTGTACAACTGTCTCACCAAGGCCGTAAGAAGATGTGATAAACACAACATCACGGAAACCAGATTCGGTGTCTAGGGTAAACATAACCCCAGCTGAACCAGTTTCTGAACGAACCATGCGCTGAACACCGGCAGACAATGCCACCCCTTCGTGCTCAAAACCTTGGTGTACACGGTAACTAATCGCTCTGTCGTTAAACAAAGAAGCAAACACTTCTTTGATAGCAAGAAGAACGTTATCGATGCCGCGAATGTTTAGGTATGTTTCTTGCTGACCTGCGAATGAAGCATCAGGTAAATCTTCTGCTGTGGCCGAAGAACGAACAGCTACTGCTAGCTCTGCGTTATCGCCGCACATTTCAGCAAAATACTCTCGAACTTTCTTTTCTAGTTCAGGCTGTAGCGGTGCATCCACTACCCACTGACGAATTTTTTTACCAGTTTCAGCAAGAGCATTGACATCATTCACATCAAGCGACGTTAACGCGTCGTTGATTTTTTTGGTGAGGTCATTGCTGTCTAAGAAGTCACGGAATGCCTGTGCGGTGGTAGCGAAACCACCTGGCACTGAAACTCCAGCTGCTGATAGGCCACTGATCATTTCGCCGAGGGAAGAGTTTTTCCCACCGACCTTCTCTACATCGCCTTTGCCTAGGCGCTCAAACCAGACTACGTACTCCGCCAAGGTTCTGCTCCCTTTATTGCCGGAATGAATGAAAATGTTCGCTGTATTCTACTAAAAGACAGAAGATTTTTCTCGCCAAAGACACAAGAAAATTTCTTTGCACAGCCAACCGTTGGTTTTTTAACCAATTGCGGGCGGCTACTATACCATAAAAATCATATTTTACCGACTATTTAACATGGCTTGTCAGTAACGTCGCAGGGCTATAGCCTTTACTGCATTATTTTCGTATTACACCACCCTTAATGAGGCCAGTTATGAAACGAGTGGTTGTTTATATTTCCGACGGCACAGGCTTAACAGCAGAAATTCTTGGCCATTCAATTTTGAGCCAATTCAACGGCGTTGAATTTGAAAAATTGACACTGCCATACATACAAGACAGAGAGAGCGCCCAGAAAGCCGTTATTAAAATCAATGAAGTGGCTGAGGAATACAACACGGTGCCCATCGTTTTTTCTACTTTAGTCATTGAAGAGCACAGAGATTTAATCAAGCAAAGCAGAGGTTTTGTACTTGATGCTTTTGGTACTTTTTTAGGGCCACTAGAGGAAGAATTAGGTGTTCGTTCCAGTTTAAAAGTGGGGCAAAGCCACTCTATCCAAAACCCAAAGGTGTACCGCGCACGTATTGAGGCGGTTCATTTTGCCCTTGAAAATGATGATGGTGGAAGCCGCCCTCGCCATTACGAACAGGCAGACATTATTTTAGTGGGCCTGGCACGTACAGGTAAAACACCCACTAGCCTCTATTTAGCCCTGCATTATGGTTTGTTTGCAGCCAACTACCCGCTCACTGAAAAAGATTTTGCCCGCGAAGAGCTGCCAGAAGTATTGCAGCCACACTTAGGAAAACTCTTTGGGCTTACTGTAGACCCTAGCCGATTGGCGGCAACACGAAAAGAACAAAAGAAAGACAGTAATTACTCATCAGCTGAACAATGCGAGTTTGAAACAGAAGGGGCTGAGGCTTTTTTCTCAGGCCACAATATTCCCTTCTTAAATGCGAGCGAACTCTCTGTTGAAGAAATCTCCACTCGGTTAATCGCCGCCACAAAAGTTAAGCGTAGGCTGCACTAGGTGAAATCATGACTGAAAACAACGAAAGACCCGTACGAACTGCTTTTTTTATTTCCGGTAGCACAGCCATTACATCGGAAGCGGTGGGCCGCTCCATGCTCACTCAATTCCAAGAGTTTGATTTTGAGCAGGTCACCATCCCTTACATTAAAACAGAAGAGCAGATCAAAGACGTTATCAAGCAAATTGAAGCCGCAAACAAGGAAAACGGCCATCGCCCTTTGGTGTTTTCAACCATTGCAGACGGGCATTTACGCTCGCTTTTAGCTGAAAGCAAAGCGCTAATTCTAGATATGTTTGAAGCTTTTCTGACCCCGCTCGAAAAAGAGATTGGTATTAAACCAAGCCTGCAATCTGGCCGAAGCCACGCTATTCAAGATGTTAGCAGCTACCGTATTCGCATTGATGCGGTACATTTTGCGCTAGAAAATGATGATGGCGCCTTAGTGAAATACTACGATCAAGCGGACATGATCATTATTGGTGTGTCGCGCAGTGGTAAAACGCCTTCATGCCTTTATATGGCTTTGCAGTTTGGGCTCTATATGGCCAACTACCCTCTCACAGAAGAAGATTTCGAACATACACGCCTACCTGAAAGCCTAATGCCATACCGCCATAAGCTGTTTGCGTTAACCATTGATCCAGATCGACTGCAGGCCATTCGTTCTGAAAGAAGAGCAAATAGCCGCTATGCCTCAGCGCAGCAATGCGAAATGGAAGTACAAGCATTCCAGAACTTAATCGAACGCTACAGAATTCCATTCATCAATGTTACTGAATTATCTATCGAAGAAATCGCCACGCGCATCATTGCGAAAAGTGGTGTGCAGCGGCGCATCTAACTTAACCCTGTGGCATAAAAAAGCCCCAAAAAACATTCGTTCTTTGGGGCTCCTAAGGCTAACTAATAACCTTTTTTAAGCAGCCATTACGTGTTTTTGATAGCACGACGGCGGCGATGCAACACAGGCTCTGTGTAGCCGTTTGGTTGCTGACGACCTTCAAATACCAACTCTGCAGCAGCTTGGAAAGCAATGCTGTCATCAAAGTTTGGTGCCATATTTTGGTAAAAAGGATCGTTCGCGTTTTGCTTATCTACTACTTCAGCCATACGCTCTAGAGATTCACGTACTTGTTGCTCGGTGCACACACCGTGGTGCAACCAGTTTGCAATGTGCTGGCTAGAAATACGTAGGGTGGCACGGTCTTCCATTAGGCCCACATCTTTAATGTCAGGTACTTTGGAGCAACCAACGCCTTGATCTACCCAGCGTACAACATAACCAAGGATACCCTGGCTGTTGTTATCTAACTCTTCGCGAATCTCTTCTTCTGACCAATTAGTGTCTTTAGCTAATGGAATGGTAAGAATATCGTCTAGGCTTGCACGCCCACGGCTCTTCAACTGCTCTTGGACTTCAGCAACGTTTACTTGGTGGTAGTGTAAAGCGTGTAAGCTTGCAGCGGTTGGAGAAGGAACCCAAGCGGTGTTAGCACCTGCTTTAGGGTGGCCAATTTTGGCTTCCATCATTGCCTTCATTTCATCAGGCATTGCCCACATACCTTTACCGATTTGTGCGCGACCTGCTAAACCACATTCTAACCCAATGTCCACGTTCCAGTTTTCGTAAGCACCAATCCACGGCTCGTTACGAATATCAGCTTTACGCAAGAATGGGCCAGCTTCCATAGAGGTATGAATTTCATCACCTGTACGGTCTAAGAAACCAGTGTTAATGAAAATAACACGCTCTTTAGCCTGGCGGATACATTCTTTCAAGTTCACTGTTGTACGGCGCTCTTCATCCATGATGCCCATTTTCACAGTGTTACGCTCAAGGCCTAACGCATCTTCAACACGGTTGAACAATTCATTTGCCAAGGCTGCTTCTTCAGGACCGTGCATCTTAGGCTTAACGATGTACACAGAGCCAGTACGGCTATTGCGATCGCCTTCTGTTTTATTTAGATCATGTTTGGCAGCCAAAACGGTTACCATGGCATCTAAAATGCCTTCTGGTACTTCTTCGCCATTGAGTAAAACAGCAGGGTTCGTCATTAAATGACCAACGTTACGTACTAGCAAGAGAGAGCGGCCAGGTAGCTTAAAGCTGCTGCCGTCTAGTGCAGTGTATTCGCGGTCTGCGTTGAGGCTACGTGTTAACGTTTTGCCGCCTTTTTCAAAGCTTTCTTCAAGCTTACCTGTCATCAGACCAAACCAGTTACGGTACGCTAGCGTCTTATCTTGAGCGTCTACTGCTGCAACGGAGTCTTCACAGTCTTGAATTGTAGTAACTGCAGATTCAACGAGCACGTCTTTAATGTTAGCTGCATCTTCTGCACCAATTGGGTGTTGATCATCAAACTGAATTTCAAAGTGCAGATTGTTGTTCTTAATCAACACAGCTTTAGGCTTGCTTGCATCGCCTTGGTAGCCCGCTAATTGGCTAGCATCAGCTAGCACGGCTTCACCGCCTACTGTGGTTACTTTAAGCGCACCATCAACAATGCTGTAACCGGTAGCGTCTTTATGTGAAGCACCCACTAATGGTGCCGCTTGGTCTAAAAAGTCGCGCGCATATGCAATTACTTTTTCACCACGCTTAGGGTTATAAGCACCACCACGCTCTGCACCGCCCTCTTCGCTGATAACATCAGTACCGTAGAGCGCATCATACAAGCTACCCCAGCGAGCATTAGCTGCGTTTAGGGCGTAACGAGCGTTAGTAATAGGTACCACTAATTGTGGGCCAGCTACTGTGGCAATTTCTGGATCCACATTTTCTGTGGAAACTTGGAAATCGTCGCCTTCGGGTACTAAATAACCGATTTCGGTTAAGAAAGCTTTGTATTCGTCCAAGTTAATGTCTTGCCCTTTGCGTTCTTTGTGCCAAGCATCGATTTTCTCTTGCAGCTCGTCACGCTTTGCAAGGAGGGCTTTGTTTTTAGGAGCTAGGTCGGTCAGAATACTTTCCAACTCAGCCCAGAAGTGTTCTGGCTCAACGCCAGTGCCAGGAATGATCTCATTTACAACAAGATCATGTAACTCACTGGCAATTTCCAAAGCGCCTTTCTTGATGCGTTCAGTCATAATAAATTTGCCTTATGGTTGATGAACAATAAATAACCCAGTGTAACTTGTATTGGCTGGGGCCAAGGTAAAAGAGGCATTCTATCTGAAACTTCGTCGCCTTTCACGGCGAAAGGCCCGAACCTGAATGCCCCCAAGCTTAATGCAGTAAATTCACCACATCTAAACGTTGCTGCTGTTTAACTTCTCCGTGTTTCTGTTCTAAATCGGCGAAATTAAACAAAGAGGTGTCCGCCAATTGTGATGGCGCCACATTTTGTATAGCAGCAAACATGTTTTCTAACCTACCAGGATGTTTTACATCCCATTCTTGCAACATCTGCTTGATAACTTGACGTTGCAAATTATCTTGGCTGCCGCAAAGGTTGCACGGAATAATTGGATGATTCCTTAACGCTGAAAATTTAGCGATATCCTTTTCGCGGCAATAAGCCAGTGGACGGATAACAATATTAGAACCATCGTCACTACGCAACTTTGGCGGCATGGCTTTGAGTTTGCCACCGTGAAACATATTTAAAAAAAGCGTTTCAATAATATCGTCGCGGTGATGCCCTAGTGCTACCTTAGTGGCACCTATCTCTTGCGCGAAACCATACAAACTGCCACGTCGTAACCTTGAGCAGAGTGCGCAAGTGGTTTTACCCTCTGGTGTTTTCTCTTTCACAATAGAGTAAGTATCGCGCTCAAGAATATGATAAGGCACATTATTTTGCTCTAAATATTCGGGTAGCACGTGCTCAGGAAAGCCTGGCTGTTTTTGGTCTAAGTTAACGGCCACTAATTCAAATTTAACAGGAGAGGAACGTTGCAAGCTAATCAACAAATCAAGCATGGTGTAGGAATCTTTTCCGCCCGATAAGCACACCATGATTTTGTCACCCTCTTGGATCATGTTGTAATCTTCTATCGCGCGCCCTACTTCGCGACGTAGGCGGCGCTGTAGTTTATTAAAAGCAACTTTTTCTTTTGGGGTTAAAGGCTCTTGAAGCGAAGTCATAGCTCACCTAGGTACAGTGGTAAAATTTGTGCCAATGATACCTATCCTTATGAAGACACGCACGCCTATAGCGCCAATTTCCTGCTAAGGTTTAATCAGCCGCTGCGTAGTGGTATAACTGCAGCCTATAAACAGAGTGCACACATTTATTTGATTGCTAATGGAGAGCGCATGAGCGTTGTAAGAAAACCCGCCAATAAAAGCATTATCGAAGCATTTTTATCTAAGAACCCTGAGCAATCATTAACTTGGATCGAAACTCACGGCTTAATAGCGGCCATGGCTGTAGGCCCAGAGGCTAGCGAAGGTTGGCAAGAGCTGTGCTATTCAGGCGACGAACCAATTCCTAGCGCAGTGGCGCAAGCGCTAGAGAAACAGCGAGTGCTATTCGCAAGCACCATTGCAGGCGAAGAAGGGTTGCAACCTCCTTGCCTCCTTGATCCTTACGCTGAGGATGAAGGTAATGACCTCGCTAGTTGGTGCATGGGATTTGTCAGCGGCATGTTACTGAATGAAGCGCTATGGCATCCCGAAGACAGAGCAGACGTTAGCGCACAGCTACTTCTGCCAATGATTTTAATTGCCGGCTTAGACGAAGACCCAGAACTTGACGAGCTCTGGGAGAACGAAAAAATGGTGCGCCAAATGGCCGTTAGTATTCCTGCGTTAATGGAAGAGCTGTATCTTTTTTATCATGCTCCAGATGAAAGCAATAAATAGCGCCCTTAATCAGCAAAAGAAAGGTGGGAGATGTCCACTTCCACCGCTTCTTTATCATCGGGCAAGGTGTCTATATCTGCCCCGACAGGTGCTAAACCCACATCTTTCAGCAAAGTTGTTTCTACTTCGGGAACAGGCAGTGCCTCTTCACTCATGCGCGCTCCAGGCGCTGCCACTGTAAAGGCACCTGTAAACCCTTCCCCGCCAGTGCGTATGGTGCCTACCATGGCTAGCCCATCATTTTCTTGCGAAGTTTCCTCTGGCATAGCGCTAGCAACGGCTGGCTCATGTTCAACAAACAATGTTTCAGCCCCTGCTTTTCTTAGCAGGCGCTGCCATTTTGTGGCCGTTTCTGCATCTACAGCGCGGCGTACAACGCGCTCTTTCTTTTGTAAGAGCAACAATGCCTTTTCAGGCTCAATGGAAAAAACCTTGCCTAAGTTAATGGCCGCCTCTTTTAATGAAAAACCATCGAGGGTATAACCAGATATAACCACGTCGAATTTTTGATCGCTCATTTCTCATCCCTAAATAACAGCCTAAAGCGCATCGTTAGCATACTGCTAAAAGCACAAAACCCGCAATAGCGGGTTTTGTGGGACTTATTTAGCTAACAGTAACTTAGAGCTTACCTTCAAGCTCAGGCACTGCATCAAACAAGTCTGCTACCAAGCCGTAATCAGACACTTGGAAAATAGGAGCCTCTTCGTCTTTGTTGATAGCAACAATAACTTTAGAGTCCTTCATACCTGCTAAGTGCTGAATCGCACCAGAGATACCTACCGCAATGTAAAGTTCAGGCGCTACGATCTTACCGGTTTGACCTACTTGTAAATCGTTAGGTACGTAACCAGCGTCAACCGCTGCACGTGAAGCACCTACTGCGGCGCCAAGCTTATCAGCTAGCTTGTAAAGGATTTCGAAGTTTTCGCCGCTACCTAGGCCGCGACCACCAGAAACAACTACTTTAGCAGCTGTGAGGTCTGGACGGTCTGACTGAGCGAGTTCTTCCCCTACAAAGCTAGAAATACCAGCGTCTTTAGCAGCATCTACGCTTTCAACAGCTGCAGAACCACCTTCAGCTGCTACAGCATCAAAAGAAGTACCACGTACAGTGATTACTTTGATAGCGTCGGAGCTTTGAACAGTAGCTACTGCGTTACCTGCGTAAATAGGACGCTTAAAGGTATCAGCAGATTCAACTGCGCTGATTTCAGAAATCATGCCAACATCTAACAAAGCAGCTACACGTGGCAAGAAGTTTTTACCAGAGGTGGTAGCAGGCGCTAAAATGTGGGTGTAATCCTTACCCAATTCAGCCACAAGCTCACCAATGTTTTCTGCTAGCTGGTTTGCATATGCTGCGTTATCAGCTAACAAAACTTTGCTTACACCATCAGCTTTTGCTGCTTCATCGGCAACAGCCGAGCAGCCTTCACCTGCTACTAAAACGGTAATGTCGCCACCGATTTCTTTAGCAGCTGCAATAACGCTCAAGGTGACAGCATTTAATGCATTATTATCGTGCTCTGCATAAACTAAAACACTCATTAGATCACCTTCGCTTCATTTTTAAGTTTATCTACCAACTCATCCACGGAGCCAACAATAATACCGGCTTGTCTTTCAGCTGGAGCTTCAACCTTCAACGTTTTAACAGAAGGGGTGAAATCTACGCCTAAGTCGGCCGCGCTCTTAACATCTAATGGCTTTTTCTTCGCCTTCATGATGTTAGGTAAAGAAGCGTAGCGTGGCTCGTTCAAGCGTAGGTCTGTGGTAACAATGGCAGGCAAAGATAGCTCAACAGTTTGCAAACCACCGTCAATTTCACGAGTAACCTGTACTTTGTCGCCTTCAACTTTAACTTCAGAAGCGAAAGTACCTTGTGGTAAACCCGCCAATGCGGCAAGCATTTGGCCAGTTTGGTTGTTGTCGCCATCAATCGCTTGCTTACCAAGGATCACCAAATTAGGGGATTCTTCGTCGTACACAGCTTTAAGTGCTTTAGCAATGGAGAGTGACTGTGGCTCTTCGTCTGTTTCAACAAGAATTGCGCGGTCAGCACCTAGGGCTAACGCGGTACGTAATTGTTCTTGAGCAGCTTTGGTGCCGATAGTAACAACGACAATTTCGCTTACAGTGCCAGCCTCTTTAAGGCGGACAGCCTCTTCTACTGCGATTTCGCAGAAAGGGTTCATGGCCATTTTTACGTTGGCTAGATCTACGCCGCTACCGTCCGATTTAACACGAACTTTAACGTTGTGATCCACGACCCGTTTGATCGGTACAAGAACCTTCATAGGATCCTCGGATTTTTTCAGTTAACAAAACAGGAAGCAGGTTTAAATTGCTTCCACGCGAAAAGTAGGCCCGTATGTTGGCCTCTGAGTTAGCAGAGGTCAAGGCCAAGTGAGCAATAATAGCAGCGTTATGATCATAAAAAAAACCACTTAACTTAAATTAGACCTGTAACAAGGCGTGTTTTTAGCTAAAAAACATCAAAAGTTGCCATTTCTACCAATTTAGCAGGACATTTAGGACATTCATTAAGATGAAAAGAGCCTATTACGGTGGCAGCCAATACGCTGTGCATATATACTGCGCGACATTAGTCTTGCGCTCACCACTCTCGTGAGTGCTTCATTTTTCAATTTCGCCTCAAGGAGATTGTTTGTGGAACGCGATGCAATGGAAGTCGACGTAGTAATCGTTGGCGCAGGGCCATCAGGTTTATCTACAGCCTGTCGTTTAGCGCAAATCAGCCAGGAAACTGGTCAAGAACTCAGTATCGTAGTGGTTGAAAAAGGTTCTGAAGTGGGTGCACATTTGCTTTCAGGTGCTGTTTTTGAGCCTAAAGCTTTAAACGAACTTTTCCCGAACTGGAAAGAAGAAGGTGCTCCGCTTAATACACCTGTTATTGGTGATGACATTTATTACCTAACAGGCCCAGAGAAAGGCATTAAAGTACCGAATTTGTTTGTGCCCTCCACCATGCACAACGAAGGCAACTACATTATTTCTCTAGGTAACCTTTGCCGCTGGCTAGCAGAAAAAGCTGAGGGTTTAGGCGTAGAAATTTACCCTGGCTTCGCTGCTACAGAAGTTCTTTTCAATGAAGATGGTTCTGTAAAAGGTATTGCTACAGGTGATTTCGGTATCGCCGCAGACGGCAGCCATAAAGATGGCTATATGCCTGGCATGGAGTTACACGCCAAGTACACCGTTTTCTCTGAAGGCTGCCGCGGACACCTCGGCAAGCAACTCATTAAAAAATTCAAATTAGATGCTGATGCTGATCCACAGCACTACGGTATTGGTATTAAAGAGTTATGGGACATTGACCCAGCCCTTCACAAAGAAGGTTTGGTGGTGCACACCGCAGGTTGGCCGCTCACAGAATCCGGTTCGCCAGGTGGTGCTTTCCTTTACCACATTGAAAACAACCAAGTGGCGCTAGGTTTAATTACCGACCTCTCCTATTCCAACCCCCACGTCTCGCCCTTTGACGAGATGCAGCGTTGGAAAACCAACCCCACTATTAAACAATACTTGGAAGGCGCAAAGCGTGTTTCTTACGGTGCTCGCGCCATAGTGAAAGGTGGTCTACAGTCACTACCAAAGATGACATTACCAGGCGCACTATTAGTGGGTGATAACGCTGGTACGCTTAACTTTGCCAAAATTAAAGGCAACCACACTGCGATGAAGTCGGGCATGATCGCAGCTGAGGTGATTGCCAAAGCCATCGCTGGTGGCCGTCAACACGACGAACTAAGCGAATACAAAGAAGAGTTCGATAAGAGCTGGATCTACGAAGAACTGCACATGCAGCGTAACTTCGGCCCTGCTCAGCACAAGTTTGGTAACTTAATTGGTTCTGCGTTTGCATTCCTTGATATTAACATTATGAAAGGCAAGCTTCCTTTCACCATGCGTGATACAACACCTGATTATGCAACGCTAAAGCCAGCCAGTGAATCTAAAAAGATTGATTACCCACGCCCTGATGGCAAGATCACTTTCAACAAACTAGATTCCGTGTTTTTATCTAATACTTCACATGATGAAGATCAGCCGTGCCACTTAAAGCTCACTGATCCAGATATCCCTATGGACGTAAACTATCCTAAGTGGGATGAACCCGCGCAGCGCTACTGCCCTGCTGGCGTGTACGAAGTGGTAGAAGAAAACGGTGCAAAACGTTCCCAAATTAACTTTGCCAACTGTGTTCACTGTAAAACCTGTGACATTAAGGACCCTTCCCAAAATATTACTTGGGTAGCTCCTGAAGGCAGTGGCGGCCCTAATTACCCAAATATGTAATTAGCGCCTAGCCTTAAAGGCCCCTAAATATCATTTAGGGGCCTTTTTATTGCTCAATAATAATGCAAACAAAGCCTGCTCATGAACAGCCAGTGTTTCGCGCTAATCCCATTGCGAAGCACGCCAATTTAACGCATACAAATCATGCCTTCTATCGCGCAGGTTAGTCACTGACCCCTCTTTGTTTAACAGCTTTAGTTTTTCTAAGTCCACATCAGCGAAAATTAGCATTTCAGTATTCGGCACGGCTTCGCTCACAATACCGTCATGAGGAAAGTAAAAGTCACTCGGCGTGAAAACAGCGGATTGTGCGTATTGGATATCCACGTTATCAACGCGCGCTAAATTACCAACGCTGCCAGCAATAGCCACGTAGCATTCGTTTTCAATGGCCCTTGCTTGAGCACAACGTCGCACTCGAAGGTATCCATTTTGTGTATCCGTCCAAAACGGTACAAACAAAATTTGAATGCCTTGCTCCGCTAAAATACGGCCAAGCTCTGGGAATTCAACGTCATAGCAAATGAGAATACCGATACGCCCAGCGTCTGTGTCGAAGGCTTGGATTTGAGAGCCGCCTACTAGGCCCCAGTCCCATCGCTCGCCTGGCGTCACATGAATTTTCTTTTGTTCTTCAATGGTGCCGTCGCGGCGGCAAAGATAGGCAATATTATAAACTGAATCGGCCTCAATGATGGGCATGGAACCAGCAATAATATTAATATTGTAGCTAACAGCTAAATCAGAGACTCTCTGCTTAATTTCCTCCGTGAAACCGGCTAAAAATCGAATAGCCTCAACAGAGCTCAGTTCCAGTTCTAGCCCCATTAAAGGCGCATTAAAAAATTCTGGCAGCAAAGCAAAGTCCGCACCATAGCCGGACAGCGTATCAACAAAAAACTCCACTTGGTCAATAAGATCATCTACGGAGTTTGTTTCACGCATGCTACGTTGAATAACGCCGAGGCGGACCATCGTTTTGCTGATGTACTCATCAGCGGAGTGGTCGGGTTCATATAAAATGTTATCCCACTCTAGTAATGTGGCGTAACCCTGTGATTTCTCATCTTCAGGGAGGTACTGCTTCATTACTCGTTTAACATCGAAATCATTTGCCAGTTGAAACGAGAGTATTGGATCATAAATTTGTTGTTGCTCCACTTGCGCAATGTATTCGGCTACATTCATCTTGCCCACATAATCGATGAAACCCGGCAAGCGGCCACCAGCTAATATGGCTTTTAAATTCTCTTCGCGGCACAACTCCTTACGTGCTTCATAAAGACGACGCCCTAATCGATAACCACGATAATCGGGATGCACTAATGCATCGAGGCCATATAAACTATCGCCGTTGTCGTTATGCATCAGCACTTTATCTTCATCACTGATAAGATCTTCATAGCGATGAGGGTTAGAATAACGGTCGTAATTTACTTTTACGGTGAGTGCAGCGGCAACAAGCCGGTCGTTATCCACAATGCACAATTGCCCCTCAGGAAATACCTCCACAAGCTTTTGCACAGTGGCCTTGGACCAAGCACCACCAATGTCCACGTACACTTGATTCATTAGCTCTGCTAACGGAGGATAGTCTTCGAGGGTAATATTTCGCAGACGCAGCTTAGTACTTTCTTCAGCCATGGCGTTGTTCCTAGTTGTTTTCGCAAAATGATACAACATTACGCTCGGCCAAATGCTAAAACAAACCTTTTTGAGTGATGAAATGAAAATTGTTGTTTTAACAGGAGCTGGTATTTCAGCAGAATCTGGATTAAACACTTTCCGCGATGCGGGTGGGCTGTGGGAAAACCACCGCATTGAAGATGTAGCCACCCCTAGAGCCTTTGCTCGCAACCCTAGTTTGGTGCAAAACTTTTATAATGCACGGCGTAAGCAACTAGATGATCCCTCTGTGGCGCCCAACGCAGCGCATTTCGCTTTGGTTGAGCTTGAAAAAGCTATAGGGAAAGATTTTTTATTAGTGACCCAAAACGTTGATGATTTGCACCAACGGGCTGGCTCTGAACGAATGATCGCCATGCATGGCGAACTAAGAAAGTGCCGCTGCACCGCTTGCCAAAAAGTGAGCCTGGTAACAGCACCTCTGAGCACTGAGAGTGTGTGCAAATACTGCAAACACCAGGGCACCGTACGCCCCCATATTGTTTGGTTTGAAGAAATGCCGCTACAAATGCAAGAGATTTATCACGCTCTTGAGAACTGTGATATATTCGTCAGCATTGGCACAAGCAGCAATGTATACCCTGCTGCAGGTTTTGTTGAAGTTGCTAACCAAGCAAATGCTGAAACACTTGAACTCAATTTAGAGCCCTCTTCGCGTTATTCGGCGTTTAAAGAACACAGACAAGGGCCAGCCACACAGCTTGTCCCAGAATGGGTTGAGAGCCTTCTCCAGCAGAGATAGGATAAGCAACGCGTTCTAAACAGATACTAAGCCATTCTTACACTGATAATACCAACATAGGCGTTTACTATTTATGTCGAACAAGCAAGTCGATGATATTAACATCGCATCACAAACCCCTTTAATCACTCCACGAGAAATTAAAAACAAACTTCCTCTCACCGATACTGCGCGTGAAACCGTGGCAGAAGGCCGTGAGATTATTCGCAATATTTTAGATCGCAAAGACCCGCGTTTATTCATCGTTATTGGGCCCTGCTCTATCCATGATGTAGATGCCGCCATGGATTATGCCAAACGCCTCAAAAAGCTTAACGATGAAGTGGGTGATGTACTGTATTTGGTACAACGTGTTTACTTTGAAAAGCCACGTACCACGGTAGGCTGGAAAGGGCTTATTAACGACCCTTACATGAATAACACTTTCAAAATAGAAGATGGTTTACATATCGCTCGTAAACTATTGATTAATATGGCAGAGTTGGGTTTAGCCACATCTACCGAAGCCCTCGACCCTATCACTCCGCAATACCTGCAGGATTTAATTAGCTGGTCTGCAATTGGTGCACGTACCACAGAGTCACAAACACACAGAGAAATGTCTTCCGGCTTATCTAGCCCGGTTGGATTTAAAAACGGCACCGATGGCAGTTTAGATGTAGCCATCAACGCCATGCTAAGTGTGAAACATCCGCACCGTTTCTTAGGCATTGATGCTGATGGCATGACGGCAGTTACTGTTACAACAGGCAACCCCTATGCGCACGTGGTGCTGCGAGGTGGTGGCGGCAAGCCAAACTATGATTCTGTTTCTATTGCCTTAGCTGAACAGGCGCTAGAGAAAGCAAAGGTATCCACCAACATTATGGTGGACTGCAGCCACGCTAACTCCAACAAAGACCCTTCCCTACAACCTTTGGTAATGGAAAATATCACCAACCAAATTTTAGATGGGAATAAATCTATCGTTGGATTAATGGTTGAATCCCATATTAAAGCGGGTAACCAATCTATTCCCGAAGATTTAAGCCAGTTAGAATACGGCGTATCCGTCACTGATGGTTGCATTGATTGGGAAACCACTGAAAACGCCTTGCGTAGCATGGCCGACAAACTCAGAGATATATTGCCCACTAGGCACCAGTAAAGCACCTTTGATCAGCCCTGCACCTCAGGGCTGATCACATCGCCCCAAGACACACCGCATAATCACCACTCACTAGCCACCACTCCGTGGTATCGTCTTCCTTTTTGATTTCACGTAGTAATGCCACACATTGGTAATAAACCTCTGTGGGGATTCGCGCTGATAAACCTTCGCGAACGAGAACATAGGGCACTTCGTCGCCGTTTTTCGCTGCTTCAAACCAAAAAGGATGCTCGTCGCTAAGTATTACTTTTTCAGCCATATTGGTTACAAAAACAAGCCTCGGAAAACGTTCGTTTTCAGCTGCAGGGATTTGGATTACTTCTGTAATCAAAAAGGGGCTGTCTTCAACCGTAACGGTTTGCTTTTCCACTGGTGTTACCAGGTAATACTGCCCGTCTTCCTCTTTACGCAAAATTTGTGCAAAAAGCTGACGTAACGCGAGCCGTTTTATTTCGCCACCATCATGCCACCAGCTACCGTCTCTGCGGATTGTCATTTTGCTGTGCCCTGTGGAAGGCGGTTGCCAAGTATGTATGGGCGGTCGTTTTTGCTGTTGTTTTAATTCTAGTAGGAGCTTTTCAAGCTCCTCTGCATTAGCTAAGAGAGACATTATCTACGCTGTCCTTTATTACCAATACGAACCCCAACGCTCACCAAGAAGCTAATGAAATCATCTTTATCATCAATGTAGCTTTGGTAAAACGGTGACTCCATTAATGCCACAGCACCATGTGCCAGAGCCCAAGCCACAGCAATGTGATAGTTTGGCGGTACATCCTCTAAGGTTTCATCTGCAATACGCGCCTTAATAATGTCCGTCAAAGTAGTGAGGTTAGAAGCCCTAATAGCATGCAGTTGTTTTACTAGCTCGGGCACTGCTTGGTCTTGAATTATCTTATGTTCTAAACGGTCGAATAGTTGGTAGCGCTTAGGATCGCTAATACGAAAACGGAAGTATTCTGTGGGCAGTTTGCTCTTATCTTGTGTGCCACGAATTTCATGAAACAGCTCTGCTAACTCTTCTTCATATTTAATCATTAGCAGCAAGTAAATTTCGTTCTTGGTTTCAAAGTGCTTGTAGATGGTGCCTTTACCAATCCCCACTTCGTCGGCGATCATTTCCACTGTTACTCTATCTTCGCCATGCTGCAAAAAAAGCGCTAGCGCTGCATCTAAAATTTCTCGTTCACGCTGACGAAACTCTTGCGCTTTTCTGGTTGCTCTTTCAAGATCTGCCATAGGCCTGACACCTCCGCAATAATGGCTGCTCATAAAATATATTACGAACAGCATGAAGTTGTTCTAATAAATCAATGAAGTATAACAGAATTTTTGGCTATACTTTGTTATCGCTAGCACTAGCAGCATTTATTGTTTTACTTCTAACGATACACGTTGATAGTATACCGACATGAAAACTAAAGAGTCACCATCTAGCATTATTCATTGGTTGTACAACACAAAAAAGCGCCACGGTGTAAATTGGTGCAGCTTTGACCACGCGGCACAAATACTTTCGCCTGCGGATATTGTGTTAATAGACGGCACTGCGCCGGCCGACAACCGTATCAAGGCTATTACTGGCAGTAATTGGTCGCAAGTATTGCTGTACTTAGGCCGCCTACACGATATTAAAGATCCAACACTGCGTGCCACTGCTAGCGATTTCACACCTTGCCAAAGCAATACCCAGCTACTGCTTAAAGTAGATTTAGTGCACGGCGTACATTTAATCACCCTTTCACAGTTGCAAGAATCGCAGTTACGCATTTGCCGGCCAAGAGGGTTAAATGACGACGAGAAACAAACGATAATTCGTTATGCACTAAGCCGCTTAGAGAGCCACAAAAAACATGCTTGGTGGCCTGCTATCCGATTACTACTGGTACCCTGGGCTTTGCTTCCTAGGGGCTGGCGCAAGCCTGTTTTCAAGCTATTATCAGGCAGGCGTTTACGCAGATCCGTAGGTGGCACAATTGGTGATGCTTTTTCCTTTATCCAATTCCCAATTTTGCCATTGGTTAAACAGGATAGTGACGGTAAAACAAAATTGTATCGCCCCTACCCTATGGTGTTTTATCCTTCGGATTTTGACTTATCACCCTACTTCGACGTTATTAAATACTCTTTTGCTGATCAAATTGATGGCAAAGGTTTACGTTTATTGCCTTGGAAAGGCGAGATCGGCGCGTTACAAAAACAAAAGGAAACACCGCAAGAAAAAAGCGCAGAACCTTCAAACGTTACTGCGCTTAGATAATAAGCATACTGGTGGTAAGGCTCCTTTAGCTAAAGGAGCTTTACGTTGCTATTTTGCTTTATCGAATAATTCAAAAAAATTATCCGCAGTTACTTTAGCCACTTCCGCTAATGGCACGCCTTTTACTTCCGCTAAACATTCAGCCACTTTAGGCACCAAACTAGGTTCGTTTTGCTTGCCTCGGTGCGGCACAGGGGCCAACCAAGGTGCATCGGTTTCAATAAGTAGTTTGCTTAATGGCAAGGACGCAGCGGTATCGCGTAACTCATCAGCACTCGCAAAGGTAAGAATGCCCGATAATGAGATATAGAACCCCATATCAATGGCTTGTTCCGCCATGTCTAAATCTTCCGTAAAGCAATGCAAAACACCTTTTACCTTTCCTTCGCCGTGTTCACGTAATAGCTGTAGCGTATCTTCTTTCGCTGCACGGGTATGGATGATTAGAGGCAGCCCAGTTTCTTTTGCTACCTCAATATGAGTAATAAAACGTTTTTGTTGTTCGCGTTTTTTATCTTCTTTCGCTTTAAAGTAGTCTAACCCTGTTTCACCAATGCCCACCACTTTGGGGTGTTGTGCGTGCTTCATAAGCCAAGCACGGCAATCTTCTTGTTCACTCACAAATAATGGGTGTTCGCCAACACTAGCAAATACCTGCGGCCAATCTTCAGCAATCTCTAAAATGCGAGGCAGCGTGCCTGGTTCCACACCAATGCATAACATATGGCTAACATTAGCCGCCGCAGCATTTTTCATCACCATTGAGAAATCACCACCATAGGCCTCTAAATCGAGACGATCTAAATGGCAGTGCGAATCAACAAAATACAAAAAACTTCTCCATTATCAAAGGGTTTGTGTGGGCCTGTCGGAATCAAGAGTGCCAGCCAAATAATGCTCTATCAGCTTTCTAACTTCGGCTCCTTCTTGGTCAGAAAAATGAACGCCAATACCAGCCGACCTACGCCCTTGAGCTCCTATGGGTGTCATCCAAGCCACAGTGCCAGAAACAGGAATATCTTGAGGCTCATCCATGAGTTTGAGTAAGAAAAAAACTTCTTCCCCCAGTTTATATTTCTGCGTTGTGGGCATAAAGAGGCCGCCGTTTTTTAAAAAAGGCATATAAACAGAATAAAGCATTGCTTGATCTTTAATGATCATCGTTGGAATGCTGCCGTGGCCTTTTCCAGTTTTCATTGCGGTTCTCCTTTTAGTAAGCAGCTACTATATCACGCGCAACAGGGACTCCTACTAGCACCATTAAAACTTGCTCATACAGCAGCTCTACATTTGGGTTAGCGCTTGTTTGCACGAGCTTTAATGCTCTCATTACTGCCTGTTGAAATTCAAACAAACGTGTGCGAGGAATATTTAACATGATATCAAATGCAGGAACCAGAGCAGGATCCGCTTGATGCTTAATACCGTAATGCCATTTTATTGCGGCTGCTGTCCATTCATAACAAGCGGTTAGTAAATTAACGGCATCATACCCTGCAAGTTTTTTAGCAAGGGTCGGCACTCTGGGTGGA
>Ga0079226_10000041_pt1 | contig 72605 bp, 69 predicted proteins | sample Poulit2014_FD_76345 | JGI IMG/M metagenome (GOLD analysis project Ga0079226, IMG submission 76345) | Agricultural soil microbial communities from Georgia to study Nitrogen management - Poultry litter 2014 | ecosystem: Environmental > Terrestrial > Soil > Agricultural land | place: USA: Georgia...
AAGTTTTTATGGATACGACAGGGAAGAAAAATGGTCGTGGAGCCTATTTGACGATTGACACGGACATTATCAATCGCGCTGAAAAAGAGCAAGTGCTTGATAAGACATTTAAAGTAACAGTAGACCCTTCCATATACGAAGAATTACGAGAGCTTGCCAAGAAGAAAGATAATGGATAATCAAGCTTGCTTGTCTTTACTCGGGTTGGCTTTCCGGGCAGGTAAGTGTATTGTAGGGGAAGAGTTAATTTTAAAAGAAATACGTAAAGGAAAGATAAAGCTATTATTATATGCAAACGACATCAGTAACCAGACTGAAAAGAAATTATTGAATACATGTCAGACATATAATGTAGTTTATATGAAAGTAGGAGACCGCGAAGAAATTTCCCGAGCAATTGGCAAGCAGGATAGAGTTGCAGTTGCTATAACGGATAGCGGATTTGCCAAGAAATTCAAGGAATTACTTTCATAAAATATTCGGGGGTGAACGTATGACAAAAACAAGAATATATGAGTATGCGAAACAGAATAATATAGCGAATAAAAAAGTCATCGACCAGCTTAAATCGATGAATGTAGATGTTAGTAATCATATGTCTACGATAACAGAAGAAACCAAGAATCAACTCGATAAAGCTTTTCAAATAAAAGCAGCTGAAACAACGAATGAATCAGCACCGAAGAAGAAGGAAGCACCATCTAATAACACCAGTCAAGCTGCTTCGAAAGAAAAAACAAATAAAAAACCAGAAAAGAATACAAGCGGTAAAGAACGGCCGGCTAATAAAAAAACAGCTCCCAAAGGCAAAGGCGCACAGCAGCAAAAAGGTAAAAAGCAAAAAGCTAAGCAAACAGCTGATAATAAAGGAAGCCAAGCTAAACCAAAAGCTGCGAAACCGGAGATGCCAAAGCATATTGTTTACAGCGGCACATTAACGGTGGACGGCCTGGCTGAAAAGTTAAATAAAGATGTTTCCGAAATCATTAAAAAATTGCTTTTTCTTGGAACAATGGCGACAAAAAATCAAGATTTAGAAGATGACGCGGTCGAGTTAATTTGTGATGATTATGGTGTGACAGTTGAAAAAGAAATCATCTTGGCAGACACTGATTTTGATAAATATCGTAAGAAAGACAAAGAAAAAGATATGGTAGAACGTCCGGCAGTAGTGACAATCATGGGGCATGTAGACCACGGAAAAACGACATTGTTAGACTCGATTCGTCACACGAAAGTAACAGCTGGCGAAGCAGGTGGCATTACGCAGCATATTGGTGCTTATCAGGCTGAATCGAATGATAAAAAAATCACGTTCCTGGATACGCCGGGACACGAAGCATTTACAAGCATGCGTTCACGCGGTGCACAAGTAACAGATATTTCTATTTTAGTGGTTGCTGCAGATGACGGAATTATGCCGCAAACAGTCGAAGCTATTAACCACGCAAAAGCGGCTGAAGTTCCTATTATTATTGCTGTGAACAAAATGGATAAAGAAGCAGCAAATCCAGATCGCGTGATGCAGGAATTAACAGAATATGAGCTTGTCCCTGAAGATTGGGGGGGCGATACCATCGTAGTTCCCATTTCAGCAAAAAAACGAGACGGAATAGATCAGCTTCTTGAAATGATTTTGCTGGTCGCTGAAATGGAAGAATTAAAAGCCAACCCTAAAAAAGTTGCTTTTGGAACTGTTATTGAGGCACAACTTGATAAAGGACGCGGACCGGTAGCAAGCTTGCTTGTTCAAGAAGGAACGTTATCCACTGGGGACTCCATTGTTGTAGGGAACACACACGGACGTGTTCGCGCCATGGTAAGTGACGTTGGAGAGCGTATTGAAAAAGCTCTGCCATCAACACCTGTGGAAATAACAGGCCTTAATGCCGTCCCTAAAGCAGGCGACCAGTTCCTTGTCTTTCGTGATGAGAAAAAAGCCCGTCAAATTGGGGAGTCCCGCTCCCGTCAATATATTGAAGAGAACCGCGGCAGTCAGGCGAAAGTCAGTTTGGACGAATTGTTTGACCAGATTAAACAAGGTGAAATGAAAGACTTAAATGTCATTATTAAAGCGGACGTCCAAGGCTCTGCAGAAGCATTATCTGCGTCATTACAAAAGATTGAAGTAGAAAATGTTAATATTAAAATCATTCATACAGGTGTTGGAGCAATCACAGAATCAGATATTATCCTAGCTTCTGCATCTAACGCAATCGTTATTGGGTTTAACGTCAGACCAGCGAATAATGCGAAAAAAGCTGCAGAAAGAGAAAAAGTTGATATCCGTCTGCATCGTGTTATTTACCAGGCGATTGAAGAAATAGAAGCAGCCATGAAAGGCATGTTAGATCCTGAATACGAAGAAAAAGTAATTGGGCAAGCAGAGGTAAGAGAAACATTTAAAGTTTCAAGAATAGGTACCATTGCAGGGAGCTATGTAACCGATGGGAAAATCACACGAAATTCTTCCGTCCGCTTAATACGAAACGGAGTCGTTTTATTTGAAGGAGAACTGCTTGACTTAAAACGATTTAAAGATGATGTTCGAGAAGTGGCACAGAATTATGAATGTGGTATTACAATAAAAGATTTCAATGATATTAAAACAGGTGATATTATTGAGGCGTTCGTGATGGAAGAAATTGAACGAAAATGATTGTATACATGGAGATAGAAGGTATTATCCCAGAAGCGCAATCGTTAAAGGAAAAACGATCTGTGATACAGTCTTTAATCGACACCACCCGCGCACACTTTAATGTTTCAGTCGCTGAAATAGCATATCAGAATGTGTGGCAGCGAACCCAAATAGGCATCGCAATTGTAACCAATGAGTCTCGTTTTGGAGAGCAAGTGATGCAAAAAATACAAACCAAAATCGATTACATCTCTCAATTTGAAACAACCAATAGTAACATGGAATATATGTAAAGCTTGTTAACAGATTGGAGGGAGAATCATGGAAAATACGAGAACAAGCCGCGTTGCTGAACAAATGAAAAAAGAAGCAGGGGATATTTTGAATCGTAAGTTGAAAGATCCCCGAGTCGGTTTTGTCACCGTAACAGATGTAGATTTAACAAATGATCTGCAGCAAGCAACGATTTTTGTTACAGTGTTAGGAGACGAATCCGAAATAGAAGAAACGTTCAAGGGGCTTCATAAAGCGACAGGCTTTATCCGTGCAGAAATCGGTCAGCGAATTCGTTTACGGAAAGTTCCTGAGATTACGTTTGCTTATGATGAGGCACATGATTATGGGAATAAAATTGATTCGATTATCAGAGATTTATATAAGGAGTAAACATAATCTGACCAGTTGTTTCATTTAAGGAACAGTTGGTCAGATTTTTTCATATAAGCTGCTGATTTTGTTAAAATAGGAAAAACAGGAAGACAGGTGACGTTGAATGAACGGAATCATACCCTTGTATAAACCTAAAGGGCTTACTTCTCACGATTGTGTTCAAAAGATTAGAAGAATATTACATATTAAAAAAGTTGGCCATACAGGAACGCTCGACCCGGAAGTGGAAGGTGTCCTCCCCATTTGTGTTGGAGAAGCTACGAAAGTCATCCCTTTTTTGTTATCATTACCGAAAGAATATGAAGCAGAAGTCGCCTTGGGAAGTACGACGACTACAGAAGACGCTGAGGGCGACATTCTTGAAGAAAAGACAATGGACGAGCCCCCTGCGTTAACTGAAGTGGAACGTGTCTTACAAGAGTTTCAAGGTAATGTAGCACAAGTACCTCCAATGTATTCAGCTGTAAAAGTTAATGGGAAAAAACTATACGAGTATGCACGTGAAGGCATTGAAGTAGAACGACCTGTTAGAACCATTACAATTCACGAAGCTGCTTTAATCAAAGAAAAGACACGTATAGAAGAAGGGAAATTCCAGTGCAGAATCCTGTGTTCAAAAGGTACATATATTCGCACATTATGTGTTACAATTGGTGCAGCATTGGGTTACCCGGCACATATGTCACAATTAATTCGAACGAAGAGTGACGGCATCCATCTATCGGAAACGTATACGTTGGATGAAGTTGCCGAAGCTCAACAAAATAAGAATGCAACGGACGTTTTTTTACCAGTTGTCGAAGGATTACAACATTTGCCTACAATGCAAGTCGATGCTCTCGAGAAAAGGAAAGTATTGCAAGGTCAAAAGCTCTCTTTTTTAGTGGAGAATTTGCAATCAACACCGTTTAAAATCATGCATGAGGATGAACTATTAGCTATTTATGATGAACATCCAACGGAGAAAGGCATTATTAAACCGGTTCGGGTCTTTAATTTGTATAAGAATGAAGGGGAATAAGGATGGAAACAAAATATATATCATATCCACACACATTGAATCGAGGAGAATTACCAGAAACAGTGGCAGCCATAGGTTTTTTTGATGGAGTGCACAAAGGGCATCAGACCCTGATTAAAGAGGCGGTACAAGAAGCAAAACAAACAGGACGCAAAAGTGCTGTTATTTCATTTCATCCTCATCCATCAGTGGTTTTAAAAAAAGATGCAGAAAAAGTGGAATATATTACGACAATCAAAGAAAAAGCGGAGATGTTTGAAACACTAGAGGTCGATTTTCTTTATATCATTACTTTTAATAAAGAATTGTCCTTATTATCACCGCAGACTTTTATTGACCATTTTATTGTAGACTTGAACATCCAACATTTAGTTGCAGGATTTGACTATTCTTTTGGTCATAAAGGCGCTGGTAATATGCAGAATATAACAGAATACAGTCAAGGCCGTTTTACAACCAAAGAAATGGAGCAATATACGTATCAAAACGAAAAAGTGAGCTCCACGCGTATTCGGAAACTATTAGCTGCTGGCGCTGTTTCTGAAGTCACTCCTTTACTGGGAAGGACGTACAACGTTTCGGGAATAGTCATTCATGGCGATAAACGCGGCAGAGAATTAGGCTACCCTACTGCTAATATTGAAGTGAGCGATGAGAAATTACTGCCGAAGCAGGGGATCTATGCGGTAACTATTGATGTAAAAGGAAAAATATATCAGGGAATGGCCAGTTTTGGTGTCAATCCAACTTTTATAGAAGGCCGTGCTAACCCTTTATTAGAAACGTATATTTTTGACTTTGCAGAGGATATTTACGAAGAAGCGGTCCAGGTGTATTTCCATCAATTTATCAGAGAAGAACAAAAATTTGCAGGCAAGGAAGAAATCATCGCTGCATTGGAGCGGGATGAAAGCAAAGTAAGAGATTATTTTAGCAAATGAATGCTTTTACTAACAGACTTGAATCTTATGTTTTAAAAGATATGTATGAAAGGGATTTAAGATAAAGATTTCTTGTTTAAAGTTCTATCAGCTGATTAGAATTAAGCTATGGGGATTATGTGAAAAATAAAGATAAACAAGACATCACTTTTCGAATGTCTGTCATTAAGGTGAACTTTTAATAGATTTCCCTTGATTTTTGTTTTAAAAAAAGGTAGTGTATACAATGAAGAACCATCGCTTGGCAAAGCGTTTCTCCGACGATTGCTAGGGGAATGGGGATGTAAAATAACAGGAGGTGCAAATACATGAGTATGTCTAAAGAACGTAAAGCTGAAATTATTAGTGAGTTTAAAGTACATGAGAATGATACTGGTTCATCAGAAGTTCAAATCGCTATTTTAACAGATGAAATTAATAATTTAAACCAACACTTACGTGAACATAACAAAGACCATCACTCGCGCCGCGGTTTATTAAAAATGGTAGGTAAACGCCGTAATTTACTAAACTACTTACGCGAAAACGATGTGACGCGTTACCGCAATGTGATTCAAAAACTTGGTTTACGTCGCTAAAGAAAAAGCAGGAGTACTCCTGCTTTTTTTACTTTGCAGATGAGAAAGTTTATCGCTTTTTCTCTGCCTAAGCAAAACGGAAACACTTGCCACTATACCTTAGTGCATGCTAAGTTTACTATAACTGGTTATGTAATAAACAAATAGAGAAGACAGAGTAATCAGAAAGGAGTCGTATGTATGCAAGAAATGAAACAGGTTTTCTCCACAACTATAAACGGACATTCGTTTACAGTTGAAGTTGGTGAGCTTGCTAAGCAGGCAAATGGTGCTTGCCTGGTGAAATATGGAGACACCTCGGTTTTAGCCACAGTTACTGCTTCAAAAAAACCAAAAGATTTACCGTTTTTCCCTTTGACAGTTAACTATGAAGAGCGTTTATACGCAGTTGGGAAAATACCTGGAGGATTTATTAAACGGGAAGGAAGACCGAGTGAGAAGGCGATTTTAACGTCTCGCTTAATCGACCGTCCGATTCGTCCACTTTTTCCAGAGGGATTCCGTAATGAAGTGCAAGTCATCATTACAGTATTGAGTGTAGATCAGGATTGTTCTCCGGAAATGGCTGCGATGATTGGTTCGTCTGTTGCTTTGTCTATATCTGACATTCCTTTTGACGGTCCGATTGCAGGGGCACAAGTTGGCCAAATAGATGGTGAATTTGTCATTAATCCATCTGTCGAACAGCAAGAAAACAGCAATTTGGATTTAACTGTTGCAGGGACTAAAGATGCTATTAACATGGTAGAAGCAAATTCAGATGAAGTAACAGAAGAAGTGATGTTAGAAGCTATCATGTTTGCTCATGATGAAATTGCCCGTCTTACTGCATTTCAAGAAGAAATTATGGAAGCAGTCCATACAGAAAAAATGGATATTGAAGTTTTCCAAATCGATGAAACCATAAAAGCGAACGTCGAATCACAAGCAAAAGATAAATTGATGGAGGCCATCCAAGTAACAGAGAAGCATGATCGTGAAGTAGCCATTGATGCTGTGAAGGACGAAGTGCTCACTTTATATGAAGAAGATGAAGAAGCGATTCCTCATGTGAAAGAAACACTGGAAGAAATAGTGAAAGCAGAGGTCCGCCGTTTGATTACGGAAGATAAAAAACGACCGGATGGACGAGGGTTAAGTGAAATTAGACCGCTGTCTTCTAAAGTTGGCGTCCTGCCACGTACACATGGTTCTGGATTATTCACTCGCGGCCAGACACAGGTATTAAGCGTGTGTACATTGGGAGCACTGGGTGATGTGCAAATTTTAGATGGGTTGGACTTGGAAGAGAAGAAAAGATTTATGCATCATTATAACTTCCCACAATTTAGCGTTGGCGAAACAGGGCCTATCCGTGCGCCAGGCAGACGTGAAATTGGACATGGTGCACTTGGGGAGAGAGCATTAGAAAAAGTCATCCCATCTGAAGAATCATTTCCGTATACATTGCGTGTCGTTTCAGAAGTACTGGAATCAAATGGTTCTTCTTCTCAAGCAAGTATCTGTGCAAGCACTTTAGCAATGATGGATGCAGGAGTTCCTATTAAAGCACCAGTGGCTGGTATTGCTATGGGGCTTGTAAAAACAGGCGATAACTACTCCATCTTAACAGATATCCAAGGGATGGAAGATGCGCTTGGAGATATGGACTTTAAAGTAGCCGGAACTGATAAAGGAATTACAGCATTACAAATGGATATTAAAATTGACGGACTGGCGAAAGATATCCTTGTAGAATCGCTGCGTCAAGCTAAAGAAGGACGGCTGAAGATATTAGATTCCATGCTTGAGACAATCGCTGCTCCAAATGAGGAGTTGTCCGAGTATGCTCCGAAAATTATTACAATGAAAATTAAAGAAGAAAAAATTAAAGATGTCATTGGACCCGGCGGCAAACGAATAAATGAAATTATCGAAGACACCGGAGTGAAAATAGATATCGAGCAAGATGGTACGGTGTTTATTTCTTCTACAGACGCAGAGATGAATCAGGAAGCGAAAAAAATCATAGAAGATCTAGTCCGGGAAGTAGAAGTCGGACAAATTTACCTGGGCACCGTGAAACGCATTGAAAAATTCGGAGCTTTTGTCGAATTATTCAAAGGCAAGGATGGTTTAGTGCACATTTCTCAACTGCAGAAAGAACGAACGAATAAAGTAGAAGATGTTGTCACGATAGGCGATCAAATTATGGTCAAAGTGAAAGAGATAGACCAGCAAGGCAGGGTGAATCTAACCCGAAAAGATGTCGTAGAAAGTGAACGAAAAGAACAGGAGAAATTTAAAAATAAATAATACCTGAGGAGAGAAGCTGGTTTGTCCAGTTTCTTTTTTAATGAGAAGATGTTTTTATTCATTTTCATATAGAGCAATCCATTGAATCTGCAGATTGGCTTTTGGTATGATAGAGAAAGAGTTTTAACTAAGAATACGTCTAGAAGTAAGGAGTTTTCACGTGATACATACGCATACACAGCAAAACGGTTTAAGAGTTGTTCTCGAGCCTGTTTCTACAGTAAGGTCAGTAACAATAGGTATTTGGATTTTAACCGGCTCCAGAAATGAGACCCCCAACACAAATGGCATCTCCCATTTTTTAGAACATATGCTATTTAAAGGGACGTCTAATCATACGGCAAAAGAAATTGCTGAATCATTTGATTCTATTGGTGGACAGTTAAATGCTTTTACGTCAAAAGAGTATACTTGTCTTTATGCAAAAGTATTGGATGATTATGCAGAATATGCTTTGGAATTATTAACTGAAATGTTTTTCGAATCTGTATTTCCGGAAGAAGAGTTGGAAAGAGAAAAGAAAGTCGTCAAAGAAGAAATAAAAATGTACGATGATATGCCCGACGGACTAGTCCACGATTTGCTTCAAGAAGCAGCTTTTGGAAATCACGCTCTGGGAAGACCTATTATCGGAACAGAGGAACAAATCAATGCATTTACAAAACAAGACTTGCAGGATCATATGAATACCTTTTATACACCGGAAAATGTGGTCGTTTCCGTAGCGGGAAATGTGGAAGAATCTTTTGTACAAAAGATTGAAACGTATTTTGACCGTTTCACGCATTCCTCCCATCCTTTTCAGTATACGAAACCAGTGTTTCAACGCGAAACACTGGCACAAGAAAAGAAAACAGAACAAGCGCATCTCTGTCTCGGATACGAAGGCTTAGCGATTCATGATGCTAAAATTCCCAGTCTCCTTGTCGTTAACAGTGTACTCGGAAGAGGGATGAGTTCCCGACTTTTTCAGGAAATAAGAGAAAGAAAAGGTTTAGCTTATGCAACGTTCTCCTATCACGCGTCTTATTTAGAAACTGGAATGTTAGTCATTTATGCAGGAACAACGAAGAACCAGTTAGAGGACGTAAAAGAGACCATTCAGCAAACGACGGCCGATTTAATTCAACATGGATTAACGGACAAAGAATTTACCAATAGTAAAACACAATTAAAAGGAAATGTGATGCTGGGCTTAGAAAGTACGAATGCGAAGATGAGTCGTAATGCACGTAATGAATTACTATTACGTAAACATAAAACGATGGACGATATGATCAAAGAAATAGACCAAATAAGTTACGCAGATGTGCAGGCTATTATTGAAAAAACATTTTCTGACAAACCGGCAGAGGCAACCATAACATCCGCTTCTTCTTAAACAATGAAAGAACCGCATTTGTTATAAAAAACAGATGCGGTTTTTTTAACAAATTCATGTACGAAAATAGTTGTTTGTAAACGTAAGGTAAGGTGTTTTTAATGAAAAACAAAATGAAAGCGCTTAAAATTATGAACATTTGACAAATTAGTCCTCATTCCCTTCAAAGTATGTTATCATAAGAAGCAAATCAGGTCTGCACCGCTTGTAAATCGTGTGGATTTGGAAGAATTGGAAGGGGTAATCAATCATATGTCAACGGAAAAAAAGTACAATGTAGCTGTCGTAGGAGCTACAGGAGCGGTAGGGCAGAAAATCATGAGTTTTCTGGAAGAAAAGCCTTTTAACTTCGGCGAAATTAAACTATTATCTTCCAAGCGCTCTGCTGGTAAAAAGTTTTCGTTACTGAACAAGGAAATAACTGTAGAAGAAGCAAAACCGGAGAGTTTTGACGAGGTAGATATTGCATTCTTTTCCGCAGGCGGTTCGGTTTCTGAAAAATTAGTTCCTGAAGCAGTAAAACGAGGAACAGTCGTTATCGATAACACAAGTGCTTATCGCATGACGGAAGATGTACCTCTCGTTGTACCGGAAGTAAATGAAGATGCCTTAGAAAAGCATCAGGGTATTATCGCAAATCCGAATTGTTCCACGATCCAAATGGTCGTAGCTTTAAAACCAATAGCTGAAGAATTTGGACTCAGCCGCGTTATTGTTTCTACCTATCAGGCTGTTTCGGGTGCGGGGCTAAGCGCTGAAGAAGAGTTGAACAATCAAGTGAAGCAGTATGTAAATGGAGAAAAAATGGAAGCAAATATATTACCAGTCGGTTCAGATAAAAAACATTTTCCGATGGCCTTCAATGCATTACCGCAAATTGATGTCTTTCAAGAGAATGGCTATACGAAAGAAGAAATGAAAATGGTCAATGAAACGAAGAAAATACTAAGTAACAATAATTTGCCAGTTGCAGCAACATGTGTTAGACTGCCAGTGTTCACATCCCATGCAGAAAGTGTATATGTGGAAGTTGACAAAGCCGGTGTATCTGTGGATGAACTGAAAGAAACACTGGCAAATGGAAAAGGATTGGTTCTGGAAGATAATATTGAAACGCAGACCTATCCGACTCCATTAGAAGCTGAAGGCAAAAAAGAAGTGTTTGTCGGGAGAATCCGTAAAGATTTAGATACTGCAAATGGATATCATTTATGGATTGTATCCGATAATTTAGTAAAAGGTGCTGCATGGAATACAGTACAGATTGCAACGTCATTAGTAAATAAAGATTTAGTATAATTTTAAAAAATAAAATTGGGGTATGATAAACGTTATGAATTTATTAATTCAAAAATTTGGTGGAACATCAGTACAAACTAAGGAAAACCGTGGACACGTCATCGAACAAATTAAAAAAGGTTTGGAAAAAGACTATAAATTAGTTGTGGTTGTCTCAGCTATTGGCAGAAGTCCAGATCCGTATGCAACAGATACGTTGCTTAAAATGGTGGATTACGCTGAAGAATCAACTGAATCGAAACGGGAATTAGATTTGTTAATGTCGTGCGGAGAAACAATTTCTTCTGTTGTGCTATCAAATGAATTACAAAATAAAGGCATTTCTGCTACTGCTCTTACAGGTGCGCAAGCCGGTTTAATTACAAACGATGATTATAACGAAGCGAAGATTAAAAAAGTGAAATCCGATCGCATTCAACATGAGTTGAAAACAAATGATGTAGTCGTTGTAGCCGGATTCCAAGGGCGCACAGAAGATGGTGATATTACGACGATTGGCCGAGGAGGCAGTGACACCACTGCTGCAGCTTTTGGAGCTTCTTTACGTGCAGATTGTGTAGAAATTTACACTGATGTGGAAGGAATTATGACAGCTGATCCGCGAGTCGTGGACAGTGCTTGCCCAATTGATGTAGTGACTTATACAGAAACATGTAACTTAGCTTATCAAGGAGCAAAAGTCGTGCATCCAAGAGCGGTTGAAATTGCTATGCATGCAGAAGTTCCTTTACGTATTCGTTCCACCTACTCGGAGGAAGAAGGGACACTGATTACTTCTTCCCGCGGAAGAGAAAAAGGAATTGATATACCAGATCGTTTAGTTACGGGTATTGCCCATATAGATGATATTTCTCAAATTAACGTGCATATCGATCCGAAAGACCTGCAAGCACAGTCTGTTATTTTTAAGGCAATGGCTGATGCAGACATTTCGGTGGATTTCATCAGCGTTTCTCTTTCAGATGTTATTTTCACGGTGCCAAATGAAGTCATCGAACAAGCTTGTGAATTATTAGAAGCAAAAGGATTTGATTTGACGGTCGTTAAAGATTGTGCAAAAGTATCCGCTGTTGGAGCAGGGATGTCCGGGATACCAGGCGTTGTTTCAAAAATTACCGGCGCGCTGGTCGGCAATGAAGTCGAAATTTTACAATCTGCTGACAGTCATACAACCATTTGGGTACTTATCCATGAAAAGCATCTTAAAACAGCAGTAAACGCGTTGCATGAAGCGTTTGAGTTGAATAAACTTATTGAAAAAGAAAAAGAACTACTAGTATAAACAGAATATGTTATACTGTAAGTAATAAGCATGTATGGACCCCTTGCCTTTTGCGGCAGGGGGTTTTCATTCTGATTGACCGGATGGAGGAATGAGTCGCGGTGGCGAAGAAAAAACAAACAAAGAAAACGAACAAAACAAATAAAACAAGAAAAACGAGGTCCAAGAAATTATTTCAAATTGAAGTGACAGGTCTTGTCTGTCTTCTTTTAGCCGTATTTAGTATTGGTTCAACCTTCATCGGAGACGGTTTTATACCGACCTTATTAGAAAATGCGTGGCGTTTTCTATTAGGATTTTGGTATTTTATAGCTTCTCTTATCCTATTTATATTGGGATTCTACATATTATTAAAACGGACATTACCTCCTTTTTTTACAAAACGGGCAACTGGATTATACATATTATTTTTAGGTCTGTTATTAAGCACTCATATTTTACTTTTTGATCGAATAACACCTTTCGTCGGTGATGTTTCCATTGTGCAAATGAGCTGGAGTCATTATGTAGAGTTTGTAAAGGGAGAAGCCGGCAGCAATGTATTGGGCGGCGGTATGATTGGTGCTCTCATCTATGCAGTAAGCCATTATTTATTTAGTTCTATAGGCTCGAAAATTCTAGTTGTCTTTATTTTTCTCATTAGTATATTGTTTTTAACGAATGTATCGTTTGGAGAATGGATGACGAAAATTCGTGCATTTCTTCAAGATAAGTGGAGTCAGTGGCAAGAAGGGCATCAAACGAAAAAGCAACAGAAAGCAGAATTCAAGCCTGAAGCCCCAGCAGAAAACAAAGCAGAAACGAAGACCCCGGAAGAAGAGTTTTCCGTACAATATTCATTTGAAGAAAAAACAGGTCAAATGAGCTTCCAGGAAGAAGAGCCGGCAGAAAATGAGAAGCATCAAGAAAACACAGAGGAAACTGCTGAAGAAATGCTGCAGACGAATGTCTCCGCAGACAATGAACAATATGAACTGCCTCCGCTGCATTTATTAAATAATCCGAAGAAGCAATCACAACAAAACGAAAAAGCACAAATTCAAAATATTGTAGGAGTACTGGAAGAAACGTTTGACAGCTTTAATGTGAAAGCTAAAGTCGCTAAAGCTCATGTCGGTCCGGCAGTGACAAAATATGAAGTGCATCCTGAATCAGGAGTAAAGGTAAGTAAAATATTAAACCTTCAAGATGACTTGGCACTTGCTTTAGCTGCCCAAGACATCCGCATTGAAGCGCCTATTCCAGGTAAATCAGCTGTTGGAATTGAAGTTCCCAACCAAGAGATTGCGATGGTTTCTTTGAAAGAAGTTATTGAAAAACCGCAAAATAGTATTAAAAAATTATTGTTTGCCCTTGGACGTGATATTTCAGGCAACACGATTGAAGAAGAGCTGAATAAATTGCCGCATTTACTAATAGCTGGAGCCACAGGGAGCGGGAAAAGTGTTTGTGTGAATGGTATCATTACTTCTATTTTAATGCGGGCAAAACCGCAGGAAGTAAAAATGATGATGATCGATCCTAAAAAAGTGGAGTTAAACGTCTATAACGGCATCCCGCATTTATTGTCTCCTGTTGTTACAGATCCCAAGAAAGCGTCGATGGCCCTTAAAAAGGTAGTAGCGGAAATGGAACATCGTTATGAACTGTTTTCTGAAACTGGGACGCGGAATATGGAAAGTTATAATGAGTACATCCATAAACAGAATGAAAAAACAGAAGAGAAAAAGCCAACTTTACCTTACATTGTTGTTTTAGTGGATGAACTTGCAGATTTAATGATGGTAGCTTCCAAAGATGTGGAGGATTCTATTACAAGATTAGCTCAAATGGCGAGGGCTGCGGGTATTCATTTGATTATTGCAACCCAGCGTCCTTCTGTGGATGTAATTACTGGAGTTATTAAAGCAAATATACCGTCAAGGATCGCCTTTAGTGTCTCTTCTTCTGTTGATTCCCGAACTATTTTAGATGTTGGAGGAGCTGAGAAACTGCTTGGCAGGGGAGATATGCTTTATATACCTGTTGGCAGATCAAAACCGCTTCGTGTGCAAGGGGCCTTCTTATCAGATGAAGAAGTAGAACGGGTCGTCAATCATTGTGTAGAACAACAAAAAGCACAATATCAAGAAAACATGATTCCAGAAGAAGTGCCGGAGGAAACAGAAGAAGTGGAAGATGAATTATTCGAGGAAGCTGTTCAGCTCGTTGCCGATATGCAAAGTGCGAGTGTTTCTATGCTGCAGCGCCGGTTCCGAATTGGTTATAACCGGGCAGCAAGATTAATTGATGCCATGGAAGACAGACAAATTGTCGGCCCATATGAAGGTAATAAACCAAGAGTCGTATATGTATCGAACGAAGAGGAAGAAACAGGCGAATAAGAGCAGTAATTTAAAACGAGATTATTTTTGAAATAGACTACTTTTTTTCCAGAATATATAGTATAATTATGGAGGAAAAATGGTCTATTTTTATATTATTTAAAGGGGGCAAAAAAATGAAGGGGAACAAGAGGTTTTTCGGATTTATATTGATCTTTTCTTTTAGTTTATTGCTTGCAGCATGCGGAAATTCTTCTGATTCTGGTAATGAAGAATCTGAAAGTGATGATGGCGGGTCGGATGATAATTTTACAGCAGCGATGGTCACAGATACTGGCGGCGTAGATGATAAATCATTTAACCAGTCTTCTTGGGAAGGATTGCAAGAGTGGGGAGAAGAAAATGATCTGGAAGAGGGGTCAGATGGCTATGACTATTCACAGTCAGAAGATGACAGTGATTATCTGCCAAACTTATCCCGTCTGGCTAAAAATGATTTCAATATCATTTTTGGTGTCGGATTCTTGTTAGAAGATGCTGTTGAAGAAGTGGCAGAACAAAATCCAGATACGTACTTCTCTATTATTGACACCGTAGCTGAAGGGGATAATGTCACCAGCATTACTTTCGGAGAACATGAAGGATCGTTTTTAGCTGGTGTAGCAGCTGCTGAAAAAACAGAAACGGATAAAATTGGCTTTTTAGGCGGCGTTGAATCAGACCTGATTACTAAATTCGAAGCAGGTTATATTGCTGGCGCAAAGGCTGTCAATCCAGATATTGAGATCGATGTGCAATATGCAGGAGATTTTAATGCAGTAGACAAAGGGAAAGTAATCGCTTCGAATATGTTTAATAGCGATATCGATGTAGTATATCATTCAGCAGGCAATACTGGAAACGGCGCATTTGCCGAGGCAAAAGATATTAAAAAAAGTAATCCCGACGAAGATGTATGGGTAATTGGCGTGGACCGTGACCAGTATGATGAAGGAACATATGGGGATGACGATGAAAGTGTGACTTTCACTTCGATGGTTAAGCGGGTGGACATCGCTGTTCAAGATGTAATCAAAATGGCAGAAGATGATGAATATCCTGGCGGTGAAGTCTTGGAATTTGGCTTGGACGAAGATGGCATATCTATTGCTGATACCAATGAAGAAGCATACACAGAAGATATTCAAGAAGAGGTAGAAGAATGGGAAGACAAAATTCGCGATGAAGAAATTGAGGTTCCAAAAACAGATGACGAGTTAGAATCGTTTGAAGAAGACTTATAAAAAAGATGAAAAAGGCTAGCAGCACTAGCCTTTTTTCATATGATTAAGTATGACAGGTTCAAAAAGGTGGGAGAAAATGAACGATTTCGTTATTGAAATGCTCGGCATACGAAAAGAATTCCCCGGTGTAGTAGCAAATGATAATATTACATTGCAAGTAAAAAAAGGTGAGATTCATGCGTTATTAGGGGAAAATGGCGCTGGCAAATCAACTTTGATGAACGTTTTGTTTGGTTTGTATCAAGCGGAAAAAGGTACAATAAAAATCAAAGGGGAAAAGGTGGATATTTCGAACCCCAATATCGCAAATGATTTGGGTATCGGAATGGTGCACCAGCATTTTATGTTAGTGGAACCATTTACGGTTACGCAGAATATTATTTTAGGCAGTGAACCAACACATATAGCAGGAAAAATAGACTTAAAAAAAGCTGAAAAAGAAGTACAGGATTTATCGAATCAATATGGGTTACAAGTGGACGCGAAAGCAAAAATACAAGATATTTCTGTCGGCATGCAACAACGGGTCGAAATATTAAAGATGCTGTATCGTGGAGCAGATGTGCTTATTTTAGATGAACCGACGGCTGTTTTAACTCCTCAGGAAATAAATGAATTAATTGAAATTATGAAATCCTTAGTAAACGAAGACAAATCGATTATTTTGATTACTCATAAACTAAAAGAGATTATGCAAATTTGTGATCGCTGTACAGTCATCCGAAAAGGGACAGGTATCGGTACCGTAGATGTAAACCAAACAACGGTAGATGAACTGGCTGCCTTGATGGTAGGAAGAAACGTCAATTTTAAAACGGAAAAAACAATCGCAACTCCACAAGAAACAGTACTTGAAGTACAGGATTTACATGTGAACGATACGAGAAAAGTTCCTATTGTAAAAGGAATGAATTTTAACGTTCGAAAAAATGAAATCGTCGGTATAGCGGGAGTAGACGGAAACGGTCAAACGGAGTTAATTGAAGCAATTGCAGGATTAAGGAAAATAGAATCCGGTTCTATCTTATTAAATGATAAAAGAATTGATCATTTAAGTCCTCGTAAAATTACGGAAAAAGGGGTTGCCCACATCCCGCAGGATCGACAAAAATTAGGTTTGGTATTGAATTATTCCGTAAGTGAAAATGCAGTATTACAAACCTATTATCAAAGACCATTTTCCCGGTTAAAAATGTTGCAAAAGGATAAAATCGACGACTATGCTAAACGGATTGCCGAGGAATATGATGTGCGAACTCCTTCCATTCAAACGGAAGCAAGAGCTCTGTCAGGCGGTAATCAACAGAAATTAATTATTGGAAGAGAAGTGGATCGGTCACCTGACTTATTAATAGCCGGACAGCCGACCAGGGGGTTGGATGTAGGAGCAATCGAGTTTATCCATCAAAAATTAGTGGAAGAACGCGATGCAGGGAGAGGAGTCCTCTTATTGTCTTTTGAACTTGATGAGATTTTTAATGTTAGTGACCGCATATTGGTCGTTTTTGATGGTGAAATTGTTGCGGACGTCAACCCCGCTGAAACCAATGAACAAGAACTTGGTTTGCTCATGGCTGGCCAAGTTACAGAAAAAGGAGGGACTGTACGTGAAGAGTAGTCGTTTCATTAATATATTAATCCCCCTTATTTCTGTTTTTATCGGATTGGTTGCCGGTGGTATTATTATGCTGATGTATGGGTACAATCCAATCGCTGGTTTTTTGGCATTATGGAACGGAGCTTTTGGAGATATTTATTTTATCGGGGAAACCTTGAGACAGGTAACTCCTTATATTTTAACAGGGCTTGCTGTTGCTTTCGCTTTTCGCGCAGGATTATTTAACATCGGTGCAGAAGGTCAAGTGATTGTTGGCTGGCTGGCAGCTGTTTGGGTCGGGATAGCAGTGGATGCACCGATTTATATTCATTTACCTTTGGCTGTTCTTGTTGCGGCAGTTGCTGGTGGGCTGTATGGGTTCATTCCCGGAATCTTAAAAGCGAAATTAGGTGTTCATGAAGTCATTGTTACGATTATGCTTAATTACATAGCGCTTTACAGTGCGAATTCAATTATCCGGGATGTATTAACAGACCGGGCGGATAAAACAGATAAAATATCTCCGACAGCTTCACTTACGTCGGAATGGCTGCAAGCATTTACCGATTTTTCAAGACTGCATTACGGTATTATTATTGCACTGGTGATGGCCATGGTGATGTGGTACATTATGGAAAAAACGACCTTAGGCTATGAAATTAAAGCGGTTGGTTTTAATCCTCACGCCTCTGAATATGCCGGAATGAAAGTCCAAAAGAATATTATGATTACGATGGCGATTTCGGGAGCTTTTGCAGGTTTAGGTGGAGCAATGGAAGGGCTGGGGACTTTTGAATATATGGCGATTCAAGGAGATTTTTCTAATTTAGGGTTCGACGGAATTGCAGTTGCATTGCTGGGAGCCAACAAAGCAATCGGCGTTCTCTTTGCAGCGCTATTATTTGGCGGTTTAAAAGTTGGTGCGTTAAACATGCCGACAGAAGCGGGTGTACCAAGTGAATTGGTAGATGTCATTATCGCCTTTATTATTTTCTTTGTTGCTTCAAGCTATATTATACGTTGGATGTTGACACGTAAGAAAAAGGAGGAAAATAAATGATTGATGTATTGCAAGCTGTCGTACCGCCTGCTTTATTTTTCTCTGCACCGCTTATTTTCACAGCGCTTGGCGGGGTATTCAGTGAACGTTCAGGAGTAGTCAATATTGGTCTGGAAGGACTTATGGTAATGGGAGCTTTTGTATCCATCGTATTTAATTTAACTTTTGCTGATACATTTGGTTCCTTTACTCCCTGGCTTGCGATGATTGTCGCTGCAATTATATCCGGCCTATTTGCCATTATTCACGCGTTGGCTACAGTATCTTTTCGCGCAGATCATGTGGTAAGTGGAATTGCTATAAACTTTTTAGCATTGGGATTAGGTGTGTTTTTAACGAAGCAATGGTATGATAAAGGACAAACAGAAGCGATTTCTAAACCTTTTTATACGATGAACGTTCCTGTTTTATCCGATATACCAATTATTGGGCCAATCTTTTTCCAAGGTGTTTATATCACTTCTTATTTGGCGATTATCCTTGCGGTTGTTGCCTGGTATATTTTATTTAAGACATCATTTGGACTCCGGCTCCGCGCTGTTGGTGAGCATCCGATGGCTGCCGACACGAATGGAATAAATGTATTTCGTATGCGATATATTGCCGTTATCATTTCCGGTTTTTTAGGAGGGCTGGGCGGCTCTGTTTTTGCCTTAACGATTGCTTTGGACTTTTCTTCTTCTACGATTGTTGGACAAGGCTTTATGTCCCTTGCCGCAGTGATTTTTGGGAAATGGCATCCTTTAGGGGCTATGGGAGCAGCATTGTTTTTTGGTTTTGCTCAAAGTCTGAGTGTGATCAGTTCAAGCATTCCATTATTGCAAGATGTTCCACAAGTGTTTTTATTAATTGCGCCTTATGTATTAACCATTCTTGCTTTGGCAGGATTTATCGGTCGGGCTGAAGCACCGAGCGCATTGGGAGATGCTTATATTAAAGGCAGCCGTTAAGCGATATTGAAAAAAGCTACTGTCCAACACGGTAGCTTTTTTCGTATGTTATTACGAAAAGCAGTAAGTATGTTACATTACTAGTAGCAGATAAAAAGGAGCGTTATGAATGGAAGCATTACGAGAGAAAAAAACAGAAAGAAATGGAATTCATTTTCATTTTATCCCGACAAATAAATTTAAAACAGTTAATATGGTTATCAAATGTAAAACATCATTGGATAAAAACACAGTAACGAAACGTGCTTTGTTGCCATATGTGCTCGAGAAAGCAACCCAAAATTATCCGAATGAAAAATCCTTGATGAAAGCGTTAGATGAATTATATGGTGCCGATCTTGCTATTAGTGGAGCAAAGCGCGGTGATTCCCATGTATTAACGTTTCGTCTGGAGGTAGCGAATGACAAATTTCTCACGCATGAAAATAATTTAATAGGAGAAGCGTTTCAATTACTACACGAAATATTATATAAACCTTATACAGAAGATGGTATTTTTTCTGAAAAAATTGTGGAACGCGAAAAATCGAATTTAAAAAATAATCTTGTCTCGGTTTACGATGATAAATTAGCATATGCCAATATGCGCTTAATTGATCATATGTGTGAAAATGAACGTTTTTCTATTCATAAAAATGGCTATGTGGAAGATTTACCGGACATTACGGCTGCTGCTTTGTTTGAGTATTACCAACAAGTGTTAGCAGAAGACGACATCGATATTTATATTACAGGTGATATAGATACAGCCGACTTGGAAGCACAGGCAGAACGTATTTTTCATTTGCAAGCAAATCCGCAACATCAAATGGATAAAAAAGAAAGTGTTCCCAAGCACTCCCCAAATACGGTGGTTGAAACGCAAGATATTCAACAAGCGAAACTGCATATGGGATTTCGAACAGATGTTACATATGAGCACCCTGATTATTTTGCTTTGCAAGTTTTCAATGGAATGTTTGGCGGTTTTCCGAGTTCCAAGTTATTCACGGAAGTTCGGGAAAAAGAAAGCTTGGCATATTATGTTGCATCCCAAGTAGAAAATTATAAAGGACTCCTTTTTGTCTTCAGCGGAATCGCGCCTGACTCGTTCCGGCAAACGGAAAAAATAATTATGCAGCAAAAGCAAGCAATGGACGAAGGAGAATTTACAGAAGCAGAAACGGAAGAAGCAAAAGCTTTACTAATTAGCGGCGTAAAAGAAACATTGGATAACGCCCAGGGCATTGTAGAAATGTTTTATGAGCGCATCGTACATGGGCTGAAAAGAACCCCTGAAGAATTAATTGAAGGTATTGCTCAAGTGACCAAAGAAGACGTGAAACGCGTATCTGAAGGAGTATATTTAGATACGGTATACCTCTTAACAAGTGAGGAAGGAGAGAAGTGACATGGAACAAACAGATTACAATCGTTTAGGCGAAAAAAAATATCAGCTCACTTTACCAAATGGGATGCAGGTGCTCCTCGTTCCTAAAACAGAGCTATCCAAAACATACGCAATATTTATGACGAACTATGGTGCCATTAACCGGATGTTTACACCACTGGGAGAAGAAGAAATCGTAGAGGTACCTGATGGCATTGCACATTTTCTGGAACATAAACTTTTTGAAAAAGAAGACCGCGATGTGTTCAGTGACTTTTTAAGTCAAGGCGCTTCCCCCAATGCTTTTACATCTTTCACGAAAACGGCCTATTTATTTTCAACCGTGGAGAACGCCTATCAGAATGTGAACACGCTGCTGGATTTTGTGCAAGAGCCTTACTTTTCGGACGAATCAGTTGAAAAAGAAAAAGGTATTATTAGCCAGGAAATTCATATGTACGATGATCAGGCAGATTGGCAAGCTTTTATAGGGACGATTAAAAATATGTTTGCTCATCATCCGGTTCGAATTGATATTTTAGGAACCGATGACACAATTGACCGTATCACCAAAGAAGATTTATACACTTGTTATGAGACTTTCTATCATCCTTCCAATATGACACTTTGTATTGCAGGAAATTTTAACGAGGAGGAAATGGCGGAGGTTATCAAAAATAACCAAGCTGCTAAGACCTTTAAAGCAAGTGAAACGATTGTCCGTCAATTTCCTGAAGAAACAAAGCAAGTGGCGATGGAAGAAAAAACAATTACCCTCCCGGTCAGCACCCCTAAGGTGACCATAGGAATCAAAGAGTCGTCTGAGGTAATCGGAAGAGAAGAGTTTTTAGAAAGAGATACACTGCAGCATATGCTGTTAGATTACTTTTTCTCTCAAGGGGGCCCTTTTTATGAAGAATTGTATGAGGCAGGGATGATTTATGACAGTTTTGAATTCAGCACAACAGTGGAAGAAAGTTTCGGCTTCTCTATCATCAGTACAAACACGCAAGATACGAAAGCGTGTGGTTCCAAAATGATCGACTTGCTGTTGCAAACAAGAAATAAAAAACTGACAGATGAAGATGTCCGTCTCATGAAAAAAAGGTATATAGGGGATGTACTAACCGCGATGAATGCTCCGGAATCCATTGCAGTTCAGCTGGCGCATTATCATTTTATGGATATTGACTTCTTTTCGATTCTCGATTATGCAGAGTCCTTAACAACAGAAAAGGTAAATCAGTTTTTACAACAATGGATAAAAGAAGAAGCACTTACGATGCATCGAATTGAGAAAGAGTAGGGAAGTCGCATGGGGAAACATGTATTGATACTTGGTGCAAGCGGAGATATAGGAAAAGCAGTTGCCGGGACTTTAGCGGAAAATGGGCACAGTTTGATATTGCATTATCATAAAAATCATTCAAGTATTCAGCAATTGGTTGACATGCTTCCAGAAGAGTCTGTGCTGCAAACTATCCAGGCAGATCTAACAGACATGGAAGCGGTCCGCCATTTGTGTGGTGAAGTTGCTTATTCCGTGCAGGCTATTATTTATGTAAGCGGAATGGCGCAGTATGGGCTGTTTCAAACCGTACCGGAAGAGGCAATGGACCGCATGCTGACGCTGCATGTGAAAGCTCCTTGGTATGTTACGCAATATTTCTTGCCAAAAATGATTCAAATGCAAGCAGGGCATCTCCTTTTTGTAACATCTATTTGGGGCAATAGCGGGGCCAGTAATGAAGTCATTTATTCATCAGTGAAAGGTGCTCAGAATAGTTTTGTGAAAGCTCTGGCTAAAGAAGCAGGGCCAAGCGGCATTAAAGTAAATGCAGTCAGCCCTGGTTTTATAGATACGAAAATGAATCAGCATTTTGAAGCAGAAGAAAAGGAAAACATTATCCAGCAAATCCCCTTGAACCGTTTGGGGATAGCTAAAGATGTTGCATATATGATAGATTTTTTATTGAATGATAAAGCCAGTTATATACAAGGGGAAGTAATCAACATCTCAGGAGGATGGAACTAAACGCTCTTTTAATAATTTTCCCTAGCCTATTGTTGCAATTATGAAGTTGTTTAGGTAAAATTAAATTGATACATATGGTAGGAGAGAAGGGATTGTATTGGAAAAGAAAGAATGGTATTTTGAATATGAACTACAATATAATCGTCCTGGTCTTTTAGGAGATGTCTCAAGCTTATTAGGGATGTTATCTATTAATATTATTATGATCAATGGTATTGAGCGTTCCAAAAGAGGGATGCTTATTCTCTGTGAGCATGATGCACATATAGAAAGATTAAAACATATACTGGAAAATGTAGATTCTGTCAGGATTACCAAGCTTCGCAAGCCTAAACTCCGAGACCGTTTAGCCGTGCGTCATGGAAAATATTTAGCACGTGACGCAGAAGACCATAAAACCATTCGTTTTGTCCGCGAAGAGTTTGGTTTGCTTGTTGACTTTATGTCTGAGTTGTTTCAAAGTGAAGGTCACAAGTTAATTGGCGTCAGAGGTATGCCTCGTGTAGGAAAAACCGAGGTAATTGTAGCGGGCAGCGTGAGCGCGAATAAAAAATGGTTGTTCGTCTCCAGTACCCTTTTGAAACAAACAGTAAGAAACCAGTTGATTGATGGCGAGTACGGCGAAGATTACATCTATATATTAGATGGAATCGTTTCCCAAAAACGGGCCAGTGAGAAACATTGGCAGTTGATTAGAGAAATTATGTCTATACCAACTGCTAAAGTAGTGGAACATCCGGATATATTTATCCAAACAACGGAATATACCATAGATGACTTTGATTACATTATTGAAATTCGCCGGGATGAAGAAGAAGAAATTACGTATGAACCGATTGAAAATACATTTGGTTCGTCCATGGGCGATTCGATGTTTGAATTTTAAATTGGATGGTGTAGAGAATGCAAATAGGTGAAAGATTAAGGGAAGCAAGAGAAGAGAAAGGATTATCGTTAGAAGATATCCAACAAAAAACAAAAATTCAAAGTCGTTATTTACAAGCAATCGAAGAAGATAACCTCGATGACTTACCAGGCAAATTTTATGCACGGGCTTTTATTAAGGAATATGCTCTGGCTGTCGACCTTGATCCTTCTGAAGTACTGGAAGGGTTTGATGAAGAAAAGATTCAATCTCACACAGAAGACAATGCTCCTTATGCAAGAATGAGCCGTTCCAATGAACCAAAAGAAGCCAAAGGATCCTCTTTTTTATCTTTTCTTCCTACTGTTATTGTCGTTATTTTAATTATCGTTATTATATTTGTAGGCATCATCCTTTATCAAAAATACTGGAGCAGTGAAGATGATTCTGCCAATAACCCGAATGATAATGAAGTATACCGCGATGCCAACGAAGAAAAACCTGATAATGAAAATGAGGAAGCGGAAGAGAACGAAAACGAAGAAAATGAAAATGAAAACGAAGAAAATGAGGAAGAAGAACAGGAGCCTGAGTTTTCAGTGGATGAGAAAGGGGAAGGGACTTCTCCGGAGTCAAAAATGACTTATACGTACGATAGTGATGACGTAGAACTCACTTTTGAAGTAGAAGAGGAAGCGTATTTTTTACTGCAAAACGGAGATGAAGAAACGTTAGAAGAGACAACGTTGAATCCTGACGCCGAACCTGAACCAATAGACGTTTCCGATGAAGATCAGCTTTATATTAACGTTGGCTATGCACCTGGTGTAAAAATGTACCTGAATGATGTAGAAATGGAATATCCAGTCAGCGCCGGAGATGAAAACCATCAAAAACTCCGGATAGATTTAGAGAAAGCTGATTAACATAAACCCCTCCCATAAAAAGAGGGGTTTTCATATGCTAAAATAAAGGTATGAAAGAAGTAAAACAACCTAAAATGAAAGAAAAAGGTGAGAAGATGAATGTACCGAATAAAATAACTTTATCCAGAATTTTTTTGATTCCTATTTTTATTTTGTTGCTGAGTATCCCATGGGATTTAGGAACGTGGAACATTGGAAATAATGAATTACCAGTTATCGAATGTATTGCAGCTATTATATTTTTGATTGCTGCTTTAACAGACTGGTTAGATGGCTACTATGCTCGAAAGTATAATTTAATTACAAATATGGGGAAGTTTTTAGATCCGCTTGCTGATAAATTGCTCGTAGCTGCTGCCTTTATTTTATTGGTAGAATTACAACTGGCACCTGCCTGGGTTATCATTATCATCATCAGCCGTGAATTTGCTATTACCGGGTTTAGACTGGTTGCATCTGGAGAGGGGCTTGTGCTTGCTGCAAGTAGTATGGGGAAATTAAAAACCGTTTCTCAGATTTTAGCAATTGCTTTATTACTTTTGCATAATTTTCCCTTTTCTTATCTCCATATTCCGGCTGGAGAAATCGTATTATATATCGCTCTAATTTTAACGGTGTGGTCAGGAATTGATTATTTCATTCGAAACTGGCACGTAATGAGGGAGACACAATGACAAAACAGACGATACAGGCAGAAATTATTGCAGTCGGCACGGAATTGCTATTGGGGCAAATCACAAATACAAATGCTTCATGGATCGCCCGGCGGTTAGCGAAGAGTGGAGTAAACGTCTATCATCACTCGGTTGCGGGGGATAATTTAGAGCGGCTGGCGACTTTATTTCAGGCAGCGCAAGACCGGTCTGATGTGATTATTGTAACGGGAGGTTTAGGGCCTACTGAAGATGACTTATCACGGGAGGCTTTCCAAAAAATCAGCGGACTTCCTATTGTAGATGAACCTCATTCCATGGCGAAAATTGAAGAATTTTACCGAATAAAACAAGTCAGGATGACGGAGAATAATCGAAGACAAGCTCGTGTTTTTAAAGATTCTGAAGTACTTGAAAACCATGTCGGTATGGCACCTGGAAATCTCGTGCATTATCAAGGAAAAATGTGGGCTTTTCTGCCAGGCGTACCGCGGGAAATGAAGCAGTTGTTTCAAGATAGTGTCTTACCAGCTATCCAGAAAAAAAACGGGAAACAAGTCATTGAGTCCACCGTCCTCCGCTTTATCGGTATTGGTGAATCTGTGCTGGAAGACCGGTTACAGGATTTAATTCAGGCACAGGATAATCCGACTATTGCGCCGCTTGCACAGCAAGATGGAGTGACAGTGCGTCTATCTGCTAAAGCGTCCTCTCCAGAAGCGGCTTGGGAGAAACTTTCTGCAGTCAAACAAAAAATTTTGAACATTATTGGCAGGTATTATTTCGGTTCTGACGATGAAACACTGGAACAAGTCGTCTTGACTTTGCTGCAGCAACATTCATTAACAATCAGTGCAGCTGAAAGTTTAACCGGTGGATTATTCGCAGATAAACTTGTTACGCAGCCAGGGACCTCCGACGTGTTTACAGGTGGTGTGGTTTGTTATAGTAAAACAGTCAAAGAACAAATTTTACAAGTGAAATCAGAGATTACTGAGGAGTACGGAACGGTAAGCAAAGAGTGTGCGGAGGCACTTGCCACAAACGTAAAGCGAGTGATCCCGTCTGATATCGGGATTAGCTTTACCGGGGTTGCAGGGCCGGATAAAGAAGAAGGACGCGAAGTGGGAACAGTATTTATCGGGCTCGACTTAGCGGATCAGCCTGTTCGTGTTGAACACCATCAATTTCATGGAGACAGACAACAAATTCGTTACCGGGCTGTACTAAAAGGGATTGAAATGCTTTTGCGTGATTTAAATCAGTAGAATGCACAGCTTATATGGTTCTTTTACCACTGTTTAAGGCTGGTAAAAAGAACCGCAGTAAAAAAAGTTCAAAAATGTAGAAATAGCATTTTGCATGGTTAAATTCATGTAAAATGCTATTTTGGAGTATAAAATGCCCTTAAAATAGTATTTTTAATACGATAAGCCGTCTAAAATTGAAGAACATGTATTCGCATATTAGTTGTATTAAGCAAAAAAACAATGTATGATAGGTGTAGTTCATTAGAGGAGGTCGACACTGTGAGTGATAAACAGAAAGCTTTAGATGAAGCAATGCGTAAAATTGAAAAACAATTTGGAAAAGGTTCTGTTATGAAGCTGGGGGAAGAAGCAGAACGTAAAATAGAATCTATCCCAAGCGGCTCTTTAACACTGGATGTTGCATTAGGAATAGGCGGGTACCCAAGAGGAAGAGTTGTAGAAATTTATGGCCCGGAGTCCTCGGGTAAAACGACGGTTGCGTTACATGCAATCGCTGAAGCTCAGAAACAAGGCGGGCAGGCAGCTTTTATTGATGCTGAACACGCACTGGATCCAAACTATGCCCGAGCGTTGGGTGTTAATACAGATGAGCTGCTTTTATCTCAGCCTGACACAGGAGAACAAGCATTAGAAATCGCAGAAGCTCTCGTACGAAGTGGTGCTATTGATATGATTGTTGTAGACTCCGTAGCAGCTTTAGTCCCGAGCGCTGAAATTGAAGGAGAGATGGGAGATGCTCATGTTGGGCTGCAAGCTCGTCTCATGTCACAAGCACTTCGTAAATTGTCCGGGGCGATTAATAAATCAAATACGATTGCCATCTTTATTAATCAAATCCGCGAAAAAGTAGGCGTCATGTTCGGCAATCCTGAGACAACGCCAGGAGGAAGAGCATTGAAGTTTTATTCTTCTGTCCGATTGGAAGTTCGTCGTGCAGAAACGTTAAAACAGGGTACCGATATGATAGGAAATAAAACTCGTCTGAAAGTAGTGAAAAATAAGGTGGCGCCTCCATTCAAACAAGCGATGGTTGATATTATGTATGGAGAAGGAATTTCTCAAATGGGAGAAATCTTAGACATTGGTTCTGAACTGGATATTGTCGAAAAGAGCGGCGCCTGGTATTCTTATAATGGAGAAAGGCTAGGACAGGGCAGAGAAAATGCTAAGCAATTTTTAACCCAGAATCCAGAGATGGCTCAGGAAATACACAAAGCGATCCGGCAGTATCATAAACTGGATGAAACACCTGATTCTGAAGAAACAGATGATGATACAGCTGAACCAACTGAAAAAAAATAGCACAGAACCATATATTGGTAAAACCTTTACAAAATTGTAAAGGTTTTTTTCAAATTACTTTCTATTAATCGCAGATATTGGTACAATTAAAGGTAGTTGCTTTCATTTTTTATGTGTGAAGCGACTGTTGCATGATTAATATGGTATATGCCGACATAAAGAAAAGAACGAATCTAAGGCAATAGGAGGTGAAACACATGAATAATCCTTTTGTCATCTCCATTTTGCTTGTAATTATCCTAATCGTCGGTATTGTTGTTGGTTACTTAATACGCAGATCAATTGCTGAAGCTAAAATATCAAGTGCGGAGAATTTAGCGAAGCAAATTGTAGAAGAAGCACACAGAAACGCTGATTCGGCCAAAAAAGAAGCTGTCATAGAGGCGAAAGAAGAAAGCCAGGTATTTCGTCAAGAGGCTGAAGAAGAGTTGCGGGAACGTCGCGCAGAAATGCAAAGACAAGAAGACCGTTTAATTCAAAAAGAAGAAAACCTGGACAAAAAGAGTGTGACTCTTGATAAACGGGAACTGTTTTTAGAAAAACGTGAACAATCCATCGTAGACAAACAACAACAAATTGAAGAAATGGAAAGCAAAGTGGAAACTTCATTAGCTGAACAACAATCAGAATTGGAACGCGTTTCCGGTTATACGACAGACCAGGCAAAACAAGTTATTTTGGATCGTGTCGAAAATGAACTGAGTCAAGAAACAGCAGTGATGATAAAAGAATCAGAGAACCGTGCGAAAGAGGAAGCAGATAAAAAAGCTAAAAATATTTTATCACTCGCTATCCAGCGTTGCGCAGCAGATCATGTTGCAGAGACGACTGTAACAGTGATTAACTTGCCAAACGATGAAATGAAAGGTCGAATTATCGGGCGGGAAGGCAGAAATATTCGTACGTTAGAAACACTGACAGGAATTGACTTAATTATCGATGATACACCGGAAGCAGTTATCCTTTCTGGCTTTGACCCTGTTCGCCGTGAAATTGCGCGGATTGCACTTGAAAAGCTTGTCCAAGATGGCCGAATTCACCCTGCTCGCATTGAAGAGATGGTGGAAAAATCCAGAAAAGAAGTGGACGAACAAATCCGTGAAACGGGAGAAGAAGCAACATTTGAAATTGGAGTGCATGGCTTACATCCTGATTTAATAAAAATATTAGGTCGGTTAAAATACCGTACAAGTTATGGACAAAACGTTTTAAAACACTCCATGGAAGTAGCTTATTTATCCGGATTATTAGCTGCTGAGCTGGGAGAAGACGTTGTGCTGGCTAGAAGAGCAGGCCTGCTTCATGATATTGGTAAAGCAATTGACCATGAAGTAGAAGGAAGTCATGTTGAAATTGGTAAAGAGCTTGCAACCAAGTATAAAGAAAATGAAGTTGTTTTAAACGCTATTGTATCTCACCATGGAGATGAAGAAGCGACTTCTGTTATTTCTGTACTTGTAGCAGCAGCTGATGCTCTGTCTGCAGCAAGACCAGGAGCACGCAGCGAAACACTAGAGAATTATATCAAACGACTCGAGAAGTTGGAAGAAATATCAGACTCCTTTGAAGGGGTGGATAAATCTTATGCCATTCAGGCTGGAAGAGAAGTACGAATCATGGTACAGCCTGATGAAATTGATGATTCCAAAGCCACCCATATGGCGCGAGAAATTCGCAAACGTATTGAAGGAGAAATGGAATTCCCTGGACATATTAAAATTACTGTTATTAGAGAAACCAGATCAATTGAGTATGCAAAGTAAAGATTGTTTATATTTTGCAAAAAGCGACGTCAAGATGGGCGTCGCTTTTTTCATATGAAGGTATTCTAAAAGCGACATACTGTCAAACTGATTTCATACAGAGCAGAACATCATTTCAAAAACGTCCAGATTATCATAAAGAACCATACAAATTTACAATGCTTAAACGAATAAGCAACAGTTCGTAACAAGAAAGGAAGAATTCTCTCATGAAAATTTTATTTATTGGAGATGTAGTAGGTTCTCCGGGCCGGGATATGATACAAACGTATTTACCTAAACTTAAGGAAAAGTACCGTCCCCAGGTCACCATCGTTAACGGGGAAAACGCAGCGGCTGGAAAAGGAATTACTGAAAAAATATACAAAAGCTTCATGCAAAATGGTGTGCAAACGGTAACGATGGGGAATCATACGTGGTATAAGAAAGAAATAATTGATTTTATTGATGAGGCACCCTACTTAATTAGGCCGGCAAATTTTCCAGCAAATAATCCTGGTAAAGGGATCGTATATTTAAAAATAAATGACCAAGAAGTAGCAGTCATTAACTTACAAGGACGGGTGTTCTTGGATGACCACGATGATCCATTCAGCAAAGCGGACGAGCTTATTGCAGAAGCTCAAAAACGTACGAACTTCATATTTATAGATTTTCATGCGGAGACGACCAGTGAAAAGCAAGCATTTGGCTGGTACGTTGATGGCAGAGTCAGTGCAGTTGTTGGTACACACACGCACACACAAACAGCTGATAATCGTGTTCTGCCTCAGGGAACAGCTTATTTAACAGATGCAGGAATGACAGGCCCTTATGATGCCATTTTAGGAGTAGATCGGGACGCAATTATTAAACGTTTCTTAACGAATATGCCGGTTCGATTTGAAGTAGACAAAAATGGGAACAATCAACTCAACGGCTGTATCATAACCATCGATGAACAGACAGGAAGAGCGACTGCCATAGAGCGGATTATGATAAATGAAGATCATCCTTTTTATGAATAAAAGAACAATCAGGTTGAAGCAGCACCCCCTTCATAACAGTAAAACAGGCGAAGGCAATTGTCATTTTTCTGTCAATGTTTTGAAGAAGCATTCTCCTATTATGGGTATGTATCAAAGCTATGCATCCGTATTTAAAGAAAGTGTCTTAGCAGGCTGCATAATAAAAGCTCCAAGATTCAAAAAGACAAGCAATAAGGGAGCAGTCAATCATTGTGTAAAACTCGAAAACATTATATACTGGACAAGATAGAAATTTAGAGAAATAATTGGAAAGGAGTTATCGAATGAACGAAGAGCAAAGAAAAGAACAAGACCAAATTAAACAGGTATCGTCCGTGGACAGAAAATCCAGCCAGGACAAACCTTTACATGAGAAAACAGCTGAAGATTTTGCTCACTATTTTCAAACCACTTATGAGCCGCCTAATATTAATAAAGCGAGAAAACGCGGTCGAGACGATATAGAAGTACACTATGATTTCGAAATTCCGGAAGATATGCGTGCTATAGGTCAAGATAAAAAATATTTAATCCGTACGTATGGCTGTCAAATGAACGAACATGATACAGAAGTGATGGCAGGCATACTCACTGAAATGGGATATGAATCAACATCTGATGTGAATGAAGCGGATATCATTTTACTTAATACATGTGCGATTCGTGAAAACGCAGAAAACCGAGTGTTTGGTGAGATTGGCCATTTAAAACCTCTGAAAGTAGAAAATCCCGATTTAATTATCGGCGTCTGCGGCTGTATGTCGCAAGAAGAATCCGTTGTTAATCGGATTTTACAGAAACATCCTCAGGTGGACTTGATATTCGGTACACATAATATTCATCGGCTGCCCAACTTAGTGCAGGAAGCGATGTTTAGTAAAGCACAAGTCATTGAAGTGTGGTCGAAAGAAGGAGACATCATTGAGAACTTGCCAAAAGCAAGAAAAGGCAAAATTAAAGCTTGGGTAAATATTATGTATGGATGCGATAAGTTCTGTACATATTGTATTGTTCCGATGACGAGAGGAAAAGAACGCAGCAGACGTCCAGAAGATATTATTCAAGAGGTCCGCCATCTGGCTGCGCAAGGCTACCAGGAAATCACCTTGCTCGGACAGAATGTGAATGCGTATGGAAAAGACTTTACGGATCTGGATTATCGCTTTGGAGATCTGATGAATGATATGCATAAAATTGATATCCCGCGGGTTCGTTTTACAACATCCCATCCACGTGACTTTGATGATCATTTAATCGAGGTCCTGGCACAAGGCGGTAATTTATTGGACCATATTCATTTACCGGTACAGTCTGGGAGCAGTCATATTTTGCGGAAAATGAACCGTAAGTACACACGGGAAGAATATTTAGAGTTAGTTCGAAAAATTAAAGCAGCAATGCCGAATGCGACATTAACAACAGATATTATTGTCGGTTTCCCGAACGAGACAGATGAACAGTTTGAAGAAACGATGACATTGATGGAAGAAGTTGGTTTTGAAGCAGCATATACCTTTATTTATTCGCCGAGAGATGGCACTCCAGCAGATAAGATGAAAGATGAAGTGCCAATGGAAGTTAAAAAAGAGAGGTTACAACGATTAAATGAATTGGTGAATACTCAATCAAGGTCGTCTATGGAAGAATATACCGGTCAAGTCGTTAAAGTGCTTGTTGAAGGTGAAAGTAAGAAAGATGACCAAGTATTAGCAGGCTATACAGAAAGAAATAAAGTCGTGAATTTCGTTGCCCCTAAATCTTTAATTGGGAAAATTGTCGATGTAAAAATAACAGAGGCGAGAACATGGTCATTAAACGGAGAATTAGTGGAAAAAACAGTTGGAGTGAGTGAATAATGGTGACTTATACACGTGAACAAGTCTTAACAGAAGCGAAGGATTTGGCAGCAAAGTTAGCTGGAACGGAAGAAATTGAGCGATTTAAAGAAGTAGAAGCTAAAATTAACCAAAACGATAAAGTACAGCGTCTCATTTCACGTATTAAATTATTGCAAAAACAAGCGGTGAATTTACAAGCATATGAAAAAACAGAAGCTTTGAAAAAAGTGGAAGATGAAATTGACCGAACACAGGAACAACTGGATGAAATGCCTGTAGTCCAGGAATTTCAGGAAATTCAAGTCGTCGTCAACGATGTGTTGCAATTAGTCTCAGGAACAATTGCACGGGAGGTAACCAACCGCGTGATTGAAGACACAGGTGGTAATCTTCTAGCTGGTGAAACAGGGTCGAAAGCGCAACAAAATGCAACTTCTTCAGCTTGTTGTCAAGAATAAAGCAAAGCCTTAAGTGCAGAAATAACAGCTGTACTTAAGGCTTTTCTATAGGCAGATAGACGATGCAATTCTTTCTTTCTGTGCAAATGCAATGAAGTCGCTTGCAATAAAGCTTTAGAAAATGTTAATTTTATCTATGATTTATATCACATTTAGACAGGGCGATACTGTGTTAAAATACAATAGGAAGCGGAAAGGAAGCTAGTATGACTGATTATTTGAATGAAAGAACAACTACAACCAAAGAAATATTTAACGGAAAGATGATTTCACTTCAAGAAAAGGAAGTTATCTTGCCAAATGGGAACACAGCTAATCGAGAAATTGTGAAACATCCAGGAGCTGTGGCGGTGCTTCCAATAACAAAAGAAGGGGACATTATTTTTGTTGAACAGTTTCGAAAGGCTGTTGAGCAAGTATTACTGGAAATTCCCGCTGGAAAGATAGAGTTAAATGAAGCAAAAGAAAAAACAGCAGTTCGCGAGCTGGAGGAAGAAATTGGATACACGACAGAAGATTTGCAATATGTAACTTCTTTTTATACGTCTCCCGGATTTGCCAATGAAATGATTCATCTGTATTATACGAAGGATTTAATAAAATTAAATCAGCGTGCAGATCTGGATGAAGATGAATTTCTTGAGATAAAGAAGCTGTCGTTGCAGGAGGCAGAAAAATATATGCAAGATGTACCAATCAATGATGTTAAAACAATGTATGCTCTTTTGTACTGCAAACTATTCGGGCTTGATGCGTCATGTTAAGCTCTTATTTCGCAGATTTGCATATTCACGTTGGCAGGGATATGTACGGTGGTCCTGTAAAAATAGCTGCTTCTAAACATTTAACTATAACGAATGTTCTCAAAGAAGCAAGTCGGAGAAAAGGGTTAGATTTAGTCGGCGTCATTGATTGCCATGCTCCAAATGTACAAGAAGAAATTGTTCAACTGATTCATCAGGGAAAGGCGAAAGAATTACCTGAGGGCGGCATTCAATTTGAACATGTAACGTTATTATTGGGTAGTGAAATTGAAATTTATGATGAGCATTGTCAAGGCCCATTGCATGTATTATGCTATTTTAAGTCCTTAAATAACATGAAAGATTTCACCAATTGGCTTCGTGACAAAATGAAGAACATTTCACTGAGCTCACAACGATATTATGGAACTGCCTCGGCATTACAGCATAAAGTAAAAGAACTCGAAGGTTTATTTATCCCCGCTCATATATTCACCCCATTTAAAAGCAGTTATGGAAAAGGCGTGAAAACGTCCATGAGCGAAGTCTTTGATATGGATTTAATCGATGCTGTGGAACTTGGCTTGAGTGCGGACAACAAAATGGCGGACAACATAAGAGAATTGCATTCATATCCGTATGTCACAAATTCGGATAGTCATTCACTTGCGAAAATTGCCAGAGAATACCAAAAAATCACTTTAGCCTCTCCTTCGTTCACTGAATTGAAAAAAGCATTACGAAACGAACATGGACGACGTATTGAGGAAAATTACGGGATGAGTCCTAAACTTGGAAAGTATTATACAACGGTCTGTCAAAAGTGTTTGAAAGCTGTTTCTTATGAAACAAAAATATGTCCGCACTGTCATTCGAAAAAAATTGTCACAGGCGTTTATGATCGTATCCAAGCATTAAAAGACGCAACAGCGGCACCAAATAATAGACCCGAATACTTCTGCCAAGTTCCATTGGAATATTTGCCGGGTATTGGTAAGAAAACCTTTGATAAACTCATCGCATCTCTCGGAACTGAAATGGCTATTTTACATTACAGTTCTAAAGAAGCTTTAGAAGAAGTGCTTCCTGCTAAATTAGTTGATATTATTCTAGCTATGCGAAACGGTGATATCCAAGTCCAGGCTGGAGGCGGTGGGAACTACGGCCGGCTTCTTATTTCAGATGAATCCATCGATATTTAATCTGTATACACAAGAGAGCAGCTGGTTCTTTAACTTTGATAAGCTATTCTCAATTAAATAATATTTTTCTTTACTATTACATATTTTTCATTGTTATTGAGAATGCAGTTGGCAATAGATGAACACAGTTTTATCAAGCGTTAAAGGTGAAGTGTTAGACTTATTATTTTAAATTTATTTCAATTTATAGTAAAATACTTTATATAGATTATAATAGTTATAAAATGAGAAGAATAATACATGAGAATATATTTTGGTGTATGTTTGTCATACAGTGGAAAGATGGAGGGTCATTCCTTGAAGCAGCGAATTGAGCGTATAAAAAAACAATTACATGGGCAGGGGTATAAATTAACTCCTCAGCGCGAAGCTACCTTGACAGTGCTTTTAGAAAGAGAATCAGACCATTTGAGTGCAGAAGAAATCTTTCTGCTCGTGAAAGATAAAGCGCCTGATATTGGGTTAGCAACTGTATATCGGACTTTGGAGCTGCTATCTGAATTATCTGTGTTAGATAAGATAAATTTTGGAGATGGTGTGTCCCGGTATGATTTGAGAAAAGAAGGCGTGGATCACTTTCATCATCACCTCGTTTGCATGGAATGCGGGCAAGTTGAAGAAGTGATGGAAGATTTATTAAATGATGTGGAAAAAATCATTGAAGAGGATTGGCAATTTAAAGTGAAAGACCATCGCCTTACTTTTCATGGTGTTTGCAAACAATGTCAGGAAGCAGCAGCAAAAGTAAAAGTAAATGAATGAACAAATTGAGCCTTCCATTAGCGTATGGAGGCTTTTATTTTAGAATTCATACTCATTTTGGCAAATTAAAAAAGAGATTGATTGTTTTGTTTTTTTGATCAGACTGCATCATAATGAGTTATGAAAAATAAAGGGATTGATTCTTATTGTATTGTTCTTAATGCAGCCAACGCATTTATCATGTAAAATAAGGTGAAAGATATTCATCGAAAAAATAGCAATAGTATCTGTAAAAAGGAGAATCTGTATGTTACAACATGCATTAGATGATTTCTTTCATTATATTCAAATTGAGCGAGGGTTGACACAAAATACAATTGTCTCGTATGAAAGAGATTTAACTAAATATGTACACTTCCTCAAAGAAAAGCAAGGAATAACGGAATGGAGTCAGATTGAGCGTACAACAATCATTGCTTTTTTATATACGTTAAAAGACAGTGGGAAATCGCAAGCTACTATGGCGCGTATGATATCGTCTGTTCGGGCCTTTCATCAATTTTTAATTCGGGAGCAATATGCTGCGAAAGACCCGAGTTTACATATTGAGACACCTAAAAAAGAACGGCTGCTTCCGGATATACTTTCTATGGAAGAGATTGACGTGCTTTTGGATATTCAGACAGATACTCCTTTAAATGAACGTAATAAAGCTATGCTGGAACTGATGTATGCAACCGGGCTTCGCGTATCGGAACTGACTAATTTACAAACGTCTGATTTGCATTTGTCTATGGGTTTTGTTCGTTGTTTCGGAAAAGGAAATAAAGAAAGAATTATTCCATTAGGAGAATATGCCAGTAATTCACTGGAAATCTATTTGGAAAATGGCCGCAAACATTTAGTGAAGAAAAATCCGGAAGAAAAATCCCTGTTCGTTAACCACCATGGGCGTGCCTTATCCCGACAAGGGTTTTGGAAAATTATCAAACAACTCGCAGTGGATAAAGGATTGTTAAAAACGATCACTCCACATATGCTGCGCCACTCTTTTGCGACTCATTTATTAGAAAACGGGGCGGACCTCCGGGCTGTACAGGAAATGCTCGGCCATGCAGACATATCAACAACGCAAATTTATACGCATATTACAAAAACAAGATTAAGGGATATGTACGAGCAGTTTCACCCGAGAGCATAATCCATTTAAATAAACGAATGGAAATGAAAGCCTTTAAAAGCTTGGTTAGTCAGTGTCGCATACTGCAAATATAGAGGAGCAAAAGAGGTTGATTGAACAATCGCAACACTTTTATCATAAACAACGTTTAAGTCAAATCACCAGTCGTGGATTCAAGCCCGTAAAGAAGCGTTAACCACTACTTGATTTATAACCAAAAGAGAAAAACTTGTTGGGATGGATACGAGGCAGTCCATGTTGCTGAAAGTTTTTTGTTAAGCAAATATAGAAATCACCAATCGTTCCAATCTGGTGGAATACACGATAACAGTTCAATTGTCAAATCAAGAAACGCATTCTTTTTTTAATCTGGCCCAACCAAGAACAAATGAAATAGAAACAGAGTAAATAACTAACTCTTTCGTTTTACATCACAATATGGTACATTATTTTTATCTTTATAACGAGTATAAGAGTATGGAGGATATACATGAAGCTGGAAAATCATCCGTTTGAAGCAAATGAAAAAGGACATTTACTAATAGGCGGTTTAGATGCGACAGATTTGGTCAATGAGTACGGGACTCCGGTATACGTTTATGACGTAGCAGTGATTCGGGATAAATGCCGTTCATATGTGGATGCTTTTGCTGAATTAGGAGTGAAGTCTCAAGTCAATTATGCAAGTAAAGCTTTTTCTTCGATTGCCATCTTACAGTTAATGGAAGAAGAAGGGTTAAGTATTGATGTTGTTTCAGCGGGAGAGTTATACACTGCCATAAAAGCAGAATTCCCCTCCGAACGTATTCACTTTCATGGAAATAACAAGAGCGAAGAGGAGCTGCAATTAGCCATTGACTATAATATTGGCTGCATCGTCGTTGATAATTTTCATGAGATTCACTTACTGGAAAATTTATTAAGAGAACAACATAAAACAATGGATGTTCTTATTCGGGTGACGCCGGGAATAGAATCTGAAACACATGAATATATTATGACGGGAAATGAAGATTCAAAATTTGGCTTTAATATTCAAAATGGGCAGGCAGACGATGCAATGAGACAGTTGCATCAACATCCATTGCTGAAATTAAAAGGCATCCATAGTCATATTGGCTCGCAAATTTTTAATACGGAAAGTTTTACGCTTTCGATTGAAATGGTCTATGAATCGATTGACAAATGGCATCAGGAATACGGATTCATCCCGGAGGTTTTGAACGTCGGGGGCGGATTTGGCATTCGGTACACCGAAGAAGATACGCCAATCGCAAACCATGAGTATGTCGAGGAAATCGTTCGAAAAATCAGGGAGAAATCTCAGGATTTGCAATTGGACATGCCGGAAATATGGATTGAACCTGGTCGATCTATAGTCGGTGAAGCCGGAGTCACTCTATATCAAGCAGGTTCTGCAAAAGATATTGCAGGCGTACGAAAGTATATTGCAGTCGATGGGGGCATGGCAGATAATATTCGCCCCGCTCTTTACCAAGCGAAATATGATGCGGTTATTGCGAATAAAGTAAACGACCAAAAAAAGGAAGTTGTTTCCATTGCCGGGAAATGTTGCGAATCAGGGGATATGCTTATTTGGGATATTCCTCTTCCGAAAATAGACCCTGGGGATATAGTAGCTATGTTTTCTACAGGTGCTTATGGTTATTCCATGGCGAGTAATTATAATCGTCTGCCAAAACCGGGAGTCGTTTTTGTCGAAAATGGTCAATCGCAGTTGGTTATTCAGGGAGAAAAATTGGAAGATATTGTCCGTTTAGATAAGCCATATCGTACTGTTACAAAGTTATGATTGGAAGTATAGAACGAGATGCTGTAAAATCGTGAAAGGAAATTATAACAAAACACCATATATAAGGGAGTTGGAAATAAATGAGCACAGGATATATTAAAATGACAACAGGTGAAACAATCGAGTTTGAATTATATGAAGAAGCGGCACCAAACACTGCAGCAAACTTTGAAAAATTAGCAAATGAAAACTTTTACGATGGGTTAACTTTTCATCGTGTTATTCCAGGATTTGTCAGTCAAGGCGGTTGTCCGAATGGGAATGGAACAGGTAATGCAGGTTACACGATTAATTGTGAAACAGAAGGCAACCCTCATCAACACCAAGAAGGCTCGTTATCGATGGCGCATGCCGGAAAAGATACAGGAAGTTGTCAATTCTTTATCGTTCATGAACCACAGCCGCATTTAGATGGTGTCCACACTGTTTTCGGCCAAGTTACTTCTGGAGTAGAGATTGCAAAGGCAATGCAGAACGGGGATAAAATAGAAGAAATTGTCGTTCATAACGCTTAAGAGGCAATGTGGATAATAGGAATCGAGATCGCTTTATTTTTTCTGTTGACTCCGTTTTGTACAGCATTTCATGAAGCAGGGCACGCCCTTGCTGCAAAATGGAAGCAGGCTGATTATGTAGAAATAACGATAGGACGAGGTCCGCCATTTTGGTATACATCTTGGCGCGGCATCCAAATCATATTACGAAAATGGATATTTTTAAGTGGTTATATTGCTTCAAGTAAGCAGAAGCCTTATTCTGCAAAGGAAAAAAGCTTCATTGCTATAGGCGGACCAGTATTTAGCCTTTTATTAGCCGCTTTCTTTGGCTATATAAACCTGTTTGTTCCTATTCGTTATCTATTTTACATGCTTTGTCTATTTAATATATGGATTGGAGTTATTAATCTGATTCCTTTTAAAATTGGACAAAAAGAGTCTGACGGGTATACTATATATAAACAGCTATCTAACTTGAAAAGCTAAAACTTTGCTGCCCGTAATGTTTGTTAAAAGTGTAATTAAAATATAATGAACAAAGTAAAGTTGCTTACGTTCAATTGAATGAGGAGTTTGTATGTTAATTCGTTATAAGAAAAACCAAGAGAAAATCGCAATGGGCTTGTTATCCTTTATGCCAATTGAAAAAGATATTAAATCATTACTGCAAACGATTAAAGAGTATGAAGATAATGATAATTGGCATCTTTATTTATGGAAAGAAGCAGATGGAATTGTCGGTGCGATTGGTTTGAAAATTGAAAATGAATTAAATGTTGTCATTCAGCATATTTCTGTAAATCCATCTTATCGTAAATTAGGAATTGGTAAAAAGATGGTCGATGCTATTGTACAACAATACGGAGAAAAATATGATGTATGTCCAGATGAATATACCAAAGCGTTTTTTCAGGACTGTATTGAACGAAAAGCTGAAGATACAGACGGAGAAGAATAAAAGCCAGCCATCTAGACGGCTGGCTTTGTTTGTTGACAGTTTTGCTGCAGACAGACTGCAGGAAACATAAATAAAGGAGGGGAGAACCATGAGTGAACGATATAAAGTGATTTTAGATACGTTCGAGGGCCCCCTTGATTTATTATTGCATTTGATCCAACAGTTAGAAATTGATATATATGACATTCCTGTAGCAGAAATCACTAATCAATATATGAACTATATCCATACGATGCAAGAGCTTGATTTAAATGTCGCAAGTGAATATCTTGTGATGGCAGCTGCTCTCTTGGAAATGAAAAGCACGATGCTGTTACCGAAAAAAGAAATGGAAGAAGAAGATTATTACGAAGAAGATCCGCGAGATGAACTGGTGAATCAATTGGTGGAATATAAAAAATACAAAGAGGCTGCTAATCAGCTAGAAGAGTTAGAGCTAGAAGGAAATCAAATTTATACAAGAGAAAGCATGACCCTCGAGTCTCCACAGAAAAAAGAAGTGGAACGCGGGCCTTTGTCTGTGTATGATATGATACAAGCTTATCAGAACATTTTGAAGCGACAATCTTTTTATCAGCCTTTAGAGACTAAAATACAAGAAAAAGCAGTCTCAATAGAAGAACGGATGGAAGAAATACAATTGTACTTAAAAACAGAGACGCAGCCAGTAAAATTCCAACAACTCTTGACATCTTCCACTCGGCCGATGATAGTCGCTACTTTTTTAGCTGTTTTACAAATGTTAAAAGTAAAAAATATCCACTGTGAGCAAGATGCTCAATTTGGTGATATTTTAGTAAGTTGGATAGGTGAGGCATATGACTGCAGAACTTAAAGGAGCTCTGGAAGGTTTATTATTTGTCAGCGGAGATGAAGGAATTAGCCTAAAGCAATTGAGTCGTGTGTTAAACATTTCAGAAGAGACAAGCATACATCTGCTCCACGAGCTAATATTTGATTATGAAAATATTCAACGCGGGATGATGATTATGGAGTCAAATGGTATATATCATTTGACGACCAAACCAGAACATAATACGTATTATAAAAAATTAATGGAAGAACCCCACTCTTCCAGACTGTCCCAAGCAAGTTTGGAGACATTGGCTATTATATGTTACAAACAGCCTGTAACGAAAGTGGAAATCGAAGAAGTTCGGGGAGTCAACAGTGATTATGCAACGCAGTCTCTCCTGCAAAGAGGTTTGATTGAACATAAAGGAAGAAAAGAAACCATTGGTCGTCCTATTTTGTATGGGACAACAAAAGGTTTCCTTACTTATTTTGGTTTGACTTCGTTACAAGACTTACCAGTGCTCCCCGATGAAACAACAGAAGTTTTGACTGAAAAAGAAATGGATTTGTTTTTTGGTGAATAATCAAGGACCACATTAGCTTCCTGCATAAGTGCAACTAAGGCATTCGCCGTAAAATATTGGCGAATGCCAAGTTTTCTTGAACGCTGTTGCCAGGCGGTGATGCATTAGGACAGGGGCGAATCAGAAAAGTATTTATGGAAGTGAAAAAGGAATAAATCTAAGAGGAATAAAGCGTTAATGGTTGGAGCATTAACGCTTTAATTTATGGTTTTCACTGTGCTATGATGAAGAAAGTTCAGTAGGCTAAAGATATATAATTATACAGGAAGCAGGAATAAAAATGGATGCAAAACAAGAGCGTTTACAAAAAGTAATCGCACAAAGCGGTGTGACTTCCCGGAGAAAAGCTGAGGAATATATTACAGCAGGCAGAGTGAAGGTGAATCAGGAAGTCATTACAACACTTGGCACGAAAGTATCACCGACTGATGAGGTAGCAGTCGATGATGTACCGATTAATAAAGAAAAAAAAGTGTATTATATTCTAAATAAACCTCGCGGCTACATTTCATCCGTAGAAGATGATAAAAATAGAAAGACAGTGCTGGATTTGATGGAAGAAGTGCCAGAGCGTGTGTTTCCAGTTGGAAGATTGGATTTCAACAGTTCTGGCTTAATTGTCATGACAAATGATGGAAATTTTGCAAACAAACTCATGCATCCCAAGTATGAAATTAAAAAAGTGTATGTTGCAAAAATAGAAGGAATACCGACAAACGATCAATTGGCCCACTTGCAGAAGGGTATTAAAGATGATGGTGAATTGTTAAAAGCTATTGATTATCATGTGCAGTCGAAAGATAAACGTAAAAATAATGCTATTATAGAGCTTACTTTACATGAAGGAAAAAACCGCCATGTCAGACGAATGATGGAAGGAATAGGATTTCCAGTTCAAAAATTAAGCCGTAAACAATATGGTGTATTAAACCTGGATGGGCTGGCTTCCGGGAAGTACCGTGAATTAACACATCAAGAGAAACATCAATTATTAACGACTGCTCACAAAAATGTTAAACATTAGACAAAAATTTATTGTTTAAAAGTGTTATACTATCTTTGGGAGTGATTGTTGTGAGAGTAGACGAAGCAAAGCATAAAAAAAGAAATAAAAAAAAGAAAAGGTATATATTCAGATTTTCAATTTTAGTCGTATTAGTTGGAGCCATCACGTATGCTTTAATCCAAAATTATAATAAAGATAAAGATATTCATGAGGAAGGGGACCAGGCACCAAATTTTGAACTGACGCAAGTTAGTGAAAATCATGATGATGCAGGGGAACCGCTGCGATTAAGTGATCTGGAAGGAAAAGGAGTTATGCTCAATTTCTGGGCAACGTATTGCGAGCCATGTGAGCGTGAAATGCCTTATATGGAAGACTTATATCCGGAATATGAAGATGACATCGAAATTGTCGCCGTAAGTTTAGACACGAGTGAGCTCGTCATTAATCGCTTCATTAACAAATATGACTTAACTTTTCCGGTTGTACATGATACCAATAGTGAAGTGATGGATTTATATAATATTAGCCCGCTCCCAAGTACCATTTTCATAGATGCAGATGGAAAAATTGTAGATAAAGTGAATGGAGAATTATCTTTAGATACATTAGAAGAGCATTTTAAAGAAATTCAGCCAAAATAGACAGAAGTATTGTGAGGGATATGGATGGGCGTCAATCATGTCAAATGTGAATGTGGCCATATAAACCCGGAAGGAACGGTTTTATGTGAAGCTTGCGGGAAACCAATCGAAAAAAACCAGCATATAGATGGAAACGAAGGTAAGAAACTGTTAAATATGCGCTACGATGGAGCTTCAAGAAGATCGCAAACTTATAATCAATCTATTGTAGATAAGATATGGAATTTTTTCTCTTCCGTGAGAAACGGCGTTATTTTAATTGTAATCGCATTGTTAGCATCAGGCATAGGTACAATTTTTCCTCAGGAAATGTACATTCCGGAGGAAGCAGCAGATCGAAATCCTGCAGTCTTTTATGAAGATTGGTACGGCATATTCGGGAAAATTTATTATCAATTAGGATTACATAATTTGTACAGTTCCTGGTGGTATATGCTCTTGATTGCATTAATCGGGGTTTCGTTAGTTATTTGCAGTATTGATCGATTTGTTCCATTGCGCAGAGCACTTAAGATGCAAAAACCGAAACGGCACTACACTTTTCTTAGCAGACAGCGTTTGTTCAGTAATTCAGGAGATGTATCTGAAGAAGACAAAAAGAAAGTGGTGGAGCGTTTAAAGAAAAAACGTTATAAAATTACGGATGAAAACGGCTATATTTTAGCAGAAAAAAATAGATTCTCCAGATGGGGCCCCTATGTTAATCATATCGGTTTAATTATAGTATTGCTTGCCGCCCTTGTTCGCATGTCACCAATTATGTTTTTGGATGATTACGTTTGGGTGCGAGAAGGCGAAGAAAAAGTCATACCGAGTACAGATGGAGAGTACTTTATAGAGAATAAAAAATTCACTTTGGAAACGTACGACGCGGAAGATGAAGAAAACGAGAAATTTAAAGATGCTATTGAAGAACAGGGCATGATTGAAAAGAATTACCAGACCGATGCAGTGATTTATAAAGCAAAAGACAAAGAAGTCGTTGGCGAAGAAGAAGAATTAGAGAAAGTTAAAGAAGGATCGTTACAGATGAATAAGCCGATGAAATTCGGCGGATATACGTTATATCAATCCGGTTATCAGGAAAATGAATTCTCTGATATGACGTTCGGCATTTATGAAACCGATGATGAAGATGGAGATTCATTGGGAGAAGTGACGATTGACACTTTAGAGCCGGATACAACTTACGAAACAGACAGCGGTTTTGAAGTTGAAGTTGTGCAATATTATCCGGAGTATGAAATGAAAGATGGAGAGCCGAGATCTGTCTCTAAATTCCCTAGAAACCCAGCGTTTGTATTAGAAGTGACCCCGCCAGATTCAGATGAAGAAGAATTAAGTTTTGTTGGAATCGGGAAAAACATTGATGCAACAGGCGAAAATGATTATAAGATGAAAATTAAAGATTATAATCAGCGTTTTGTGAGTGGCATTACAGTAAGGAAAGATTATACAATTCCGTTCTTTATAATTGGTGCAGCTATATTTTTAATTGGCGTTATGCAAGGAATGTACTGGTACCACCGTCGTATTTGGATTAACCCGGATAAAAAGGGAATGCTTTTAGCAGCACATACGAATAAGAATTGGTTTGGTATTAAAAAAGATATTGAATATGCTATTGAAGGTACTTCATTTGAAATGGTTACAGATCAGGAAGAAGAAAAAGAAATGGAAGACGATAACCGGGAGGTTTAATCATTTATGGGCAGTTTAATTGAAGTAAGCAGAACAGCATTATACATTGCTTTTATTTTATATTTAGTGGCTACCTTATTTTTTGGTGCTACTATTAAAGATAAGCGAACAGCTGACATGAGCAAAAAGGGCATTTCAGGAACCATTGGTATTTCAGTAACTATTCTTGGTTTTCTGTCCCAGCTCGTCTATTTTATAACAAGATGGATAGCAAGCGGTCACGCGCCGGTTAGTAATATGTTTGAATTCGTGACATTTCTGGGAATGAGTTTAGTATTAGGGTTCATTATCTTTTACTTTATTTATCGGCTTGGTGTGCTGGGCTTGTTTGCACTTCCAATCTCGATGCTAATTATCGCGTATGCAAGCATGTTCCCAACGGATATTTCACCGCTTGTTCCATCCTTGCAAAGTAATTGGCTGTATATCCATGTTACAACGGTATCTTTATCACAAGGTATTTTAGCTATCAGTTTTGTGGCAGGATTAATTTACTTGGTTCGTCAAGTGGATCAAACCGTACGGAATAAGAAAAACGTCTGGTTGGAGATTGTCATGTACTTACTCATTGTCAGTCTCGGGTTTGTAATTGTATCCAGTTATTTCGCAGCTACCGATTATCAAGCGACATTTGAAGTTCCAGCTGGAGAAGAGGTTGCAGAAGTAAGTTTCGCCATGCCTGCTATTACAGGACCGAAAGGCGGAACGATGGTTTCGGAAGGGAAAATGACTCCTTTATTTGATACACCGGACTGGTTCCAGGGTGATGGTGCTCCGAAAAAGTTTAATACACTTATTTGGTCTTTCCTGATTGGAACAATTATCTATGGTATTATCCGGCTGATTTTACGGAAGCGGATTGCCGCAAAAATCCAACCGTTGCTTCATCGAGTCAGTCCTAATTTAGTAGACGAAGTCATGTATCGTTCTGTCACCATTGGCTTTCCATTATTTACGCTTGGCGGTCTAATCTTTGCCTCTATATGGGCTCAAATAGCCTGGGACCGTTTTTGGGGCTGGGATCCAAAAGAAGTATGGGCGCTTATCACTTGGTTTTTCTATGCTGCCTTCCTGCACTTAAGATTATCACGAGGATGGCACGGAGAGAAATCCGCCTGGCTCGCAGTGATTGGGTTTGCCATCATCATGTTTAATATCATCGTGGTAAATTTAGTACTTGCAGGCTTGCATTCCTACGCGTAATATAGGAGTAGAAATAAAATTCTAAAAAGTGTCAGTAAAGACAAGGAGGATACTTCTGTGGAAACAAACCCTAGAGTATTAGTTGTCGATGATGAAGAAAGAATTAGACGATTAATTCGCATGTATTTGGAACGTGATAGTTTTGAAGTAGAAGAAGCGGAAGCCGGCCAGGAGGCTTTGGACAAGGCTCTTAAAAATGATTATGATGTCATTCTGCTGGATATTATGATGCCTGAAATGGATGGTATTGAAGTATGTGAAGCTTTGCGGAAAGAGAAAATGACTCCAGTCATCATGCTTACGGCGAAAGGTGAAGAATCAAATCGAGTGCAAGGATTTGAAGCAGGGGCTGATGACTATATTGTGAAGCCATTCAGTCCAAGAGAAGTTGTATTACGTGTTAAAGCGGTTTTGAGAAGAACAGGCGCTCAAGGAGCTTCCGCCGCAAGTGCTCAAACGAATAATTTAATTGTATTTCCTAATTTGACGATTGACCTTGATGCTTATCGAGTAACGACGAACGAGAAAGAAGTTACCTTAACACCGAAAGAATATGAATTACTTGTCTTTTTAGCAGAGTCCCCTGATAAAGTTTATAAAAGAGAAGACTTGTTAAAAGAAGTATGGGAATATGAATTTTTTGGTGATCTAAGAACCGTAGATACACATGTGAAACGGTTGCGGGAAAAATTAAACAACGTCTCAGAAGAAGCAGCTAAAATGATTGTCACCGTTTGGGGCGTTGGTTATAAATTAGAAGTTGAGGACTCTTGATGTTTTGGAGAAGTGTCGTAGGGAAGCTAGCAATAACTATTTTATTGCTAGTTTCTTTTGTATTATTTATCCTATCCATTTTGTTACTTGAGTTTTTCGAAAACTTTCATGTCCAAGAAGCAGAAAAGGTGATGCTGCAAACTGCTTCTAAAGTCACTCTATTAGTAGAAGAACATGATGAAAAATCTTTAATTATGGAAATGGTTGATCGAGTTAAAAATCCGACGAGCCGTGTGATGATTTATTTTGACGAAGAAGATAAATGGGTCTCTGATACCAACAATCCTTTATTGCAGGATATGAACGATTTAGATCCTGATAATAATGAAGCCCTTCAAACTGTACTGACCGGGGAAGAATCGTACAATGATGTCTTGACCCTGGATGATAAAGATAAAACTGAAATTATGGTCATCGGAGAGCCGCTTCCTACACAAGATGGTGCTATTTTTGTATATGAGTCGCTTGATGTCATTAATCAAACGAAAGCAGAGACGACGAAAATTATTTTCGTTGCTGCAGCGATTGCTATTTTACTGACGACAATTTTTGCTTTTTTCTTATCTACAAGAATTAGTGCTCCATTAATTCAAATGAGAAAAGCTTCGATGGGATTAGCCAGGGGAGAATTCGATACAAAATTACCTGTTTTAACGAATGATGAAATAGGGGACTTAGCCATTGCTTTCAATCATATGGGAGAAGAACTCCATTTTCATATTAATGCATTACGACAAGAAAAAGAACAGCTTTCCAGTATTGTTAACTCCATGGCAGATGGGGTCATAACAGTTACTCGTAGTGGAGAGATTATCGTAAGCAACCCACCTGCTGAAGAGTTTATTCAAAGTATTTTATTTGAGAATAACCAAGATCAAGTGAACCATCTTGAACAATTGCCGGAAGCCTTGGAGGAAGTGTTGCAAAAAGTCATTGCAGAAGATAAAGATGTCTTGCAAGAGTTGGATATTCAAGGACGAAATTGGGTGATGATTATGACTCCTCTGTATGACCAGGCTTATATTCGCGGAGCAGTAGCTGTTATCCGGGATATGACAGAAGAAAGACAGTTGGACAAACTGCGGAAGGATTTTATTTCGAATGTGTCTCATGAGCTTCGTACTCCGATTTCATTATTACAAGGGTACAGCGAAGCCATTGTCGATGATGTAGCTGAATCAGCAGCCGAAAAAAACGAATTGGCACAGATTATTTATGATGAATCCTTACGTATGAACCGGCTCGTTAATGAATTATTAGATATAAGCCGTATGGAAGCAGGGCATCTGCAATTAAATCTTGAAGAATTAGAGGCAAAACCTTTTGTTTCTAAAATATTAAAGAAATTTCAAAAACTAGCAGATGAAGAACATATTTATTTAAAATTGACCTGTGAAATTGAACAAGAATTGATATGTGTTGATGGAGATCGTATGGAACAAGTCTTCACTAATTTAATTGATAATGCCATCTCTCATACGAGAGAGCATGGTACTGTCCATGTAGTGGTCAGAAGTACACATAATCAATTTTCAGCAGAAATTGAAGATTCTGGATCCGGCATTCCGGAAGAAGATTTATCATTTATTTTTGAACGGTTTTATAAAGCAGATAAATCTCGAAAAAGAGATAGTAAGAAAAAAGGTACAGGGCTCGGTTTATCTATCGTAAAAAACATTGTAGAGGCCCACGATGGAACAGTTTCCGTGAAAAGTAAGGAAGGTCTTGGAACTACATTTATTTTTAAAATTCCCCAATAAATTTAAAATGGCGAGTAATAGAAGAGGTGCAAATGGATGAAACAGGTTTGGATGAAAATAGGTACCATGTTTATAGTGGCAGGACTTTTATTTGGGTGTGCAAATAATAATGAAACGGACAATTCAGAGAGAGATAACACAGAAGAAGCAAGTGAAGTTCCCATTTCTATCACCATATCAGAAGATGAAGGAGATGAAGTGATCTCGGAAGAGGATGTGGATGTAGAAGAAGGCGATATTTTAATGGATGTCATGGAAGACCATTATGATATTGAAGAAGAAGACGGGTTTATTCATTCTATTGAAGGAGTCGCCCCTGAAGAAGAGGAAGAGAGAGCGTGGATGTATTCTGTTAATGATGAAATGGCTGAAGTAGGAGCCGCAGAATATGAAGTAGAAGCGGATGACGATATTGTGTTTGATTTGCAAAGCTATGAATAATACAGCACGGAAAAGAATTCACTAACATTGTTTAGTGGGTTCTTTTTCATGAGCAAAAAAAATGGTATAATAGAGTAACTAATGATGCGGACAGGAGACTAGATTATTGCTTTATCAAACGGTGTTATTACATATGCAAAATGCGTTAGCTCATGACCGTTCTGTTTCAGGTGCTTATTATGTTCTAACTGGGAAGCAATCGATTCAAACTATCCAAGATGCTAAATTGTTCCGCCTTGAATCGTATTATGGGATTTATCGGTCCTTAAAAAAACAAACCTATATGAAACAAGTCAAAAAACTGGAAGATACCGGACTCCTTCAAGCCAAAACAACAGATAACCATTTTGAATTGACCGATGAAGGGCGGGGATTTCTGCGCGACCACGGGAAATTATTGCAGGATTATTTTTTTCAAGGGATACATTATCATACTTTTGATCGTATTTTTTACAAGCGTTTATCACTCTTCGTTCAGGTTTGGACAAATGCACAGCAAAATAATCCGACGTATATTCCTGTAGTAGACGACCCTTCTATCACTAACTGGGTTAAACAAAAGTACCGGCAATTAAAGCAGCCTGCTTCTGTTTACCTGTCCAAACTATATGAGGAATTCAATTTTGTATTCGAGTCTCTTCAAGTAAATGAAGCGCTGCATATATGGGTCCGTCAATTAACAGGCTATAAACGAATAGGCTTAACGGAGCAACAGCTGGCCGTGGAATATAAAAAATCGGCTGCAGATATTAATTTACTTACAACGAGTATCAACCATATGTTATTGAATCAAATCAATGCAGACACCAGTAAATTGCCGTTGCTTTCTTTGATCGCTGCACAGGAGGGTACTGCGTCGCGCTTAACCAAGTCTGCACAAAAAACTGCTCAATTGCTTCCTTCACACTCACTGGAAGAAATAGCACAAGAACGCTGTCTCAAATTGAACACGATTTATGACCATATAGTCGAAATATCTTTATACGAAGCACAGTTCCCGCTTGAACGATTTGTTCCACCGCCTGTCCAAATTCAAATTGAAGAAGCGATGAAGCAAGCTGGTTCCTGGAAACTGAAAGATATTAAAGCATTATTGCCTGAACAAATACGATACTTTGATATTCGACTCGTGCTGACACACGTTCAATCACATATCGATAAAGGAGTAACTCAAAGTGGCTGAAAAACTGGAAACTTATTTACAAACCTATTTTGGCTACCAAGCATTTCAACAAGGACAACGGGAAATTATCTCGGATGTTTTAAAAGGACATGATGTTTTAGGGGTTCTCCCTACCGGTTCAGGTAAATCTTTATGCTATCAACTGCCGGCGAAAGTATTGCCTGGTGTAACTATTGTGGTTTCACCGCTCATTTCTTTAATGATAGATCAGGTGAAACAACTGAAAGCTTATTATTATAAAGAAGCAGAAGCCTTGCATAGTTTCCAGTCCTGGAAGGAGAAGCAACAAATTTTACAACAGCTTCATACGTATAAACTGCTTTTTATATCTCCGGAGTTATTGCAAAACACTGAAGTGCAACAAAAAATGAAACAAGTTTCTCTTTCTTTATTTGTTATTGATGAAGCACATTGCATTTCGCAATGGGGGCACGATTTTCGACCTGATTACTTACGCTTGCAAAGCATCATAAAAATGTTTGAAGAAACACCTGTACTGGCGCTAACCGCTACAGCATCTCCAGCTGTTCAAAAAGACATAAAAAGAACTCTTAAGCGAGCACCGATGAAAAAACATACATACTCGATTGAACGTGAAAATATTTCTCTTGTTGTCGAACATATAACGGCAGGAGAATTCGAAAAGAAAAAAAGATTAATAAGTTATATTGAAAAATGCCCTGCACCCACTATTATTTACTTTTCCAGCCGAAAAAAAGCAGAAGAGATTGCATTGTATTTGCATCAGGCATTGCCTGGCAGACATATTGCTTATTACCATGCAGGGATGCAGCAGGAAGAACGCATGCAAATCCAGCAACAATTTTTGCATGATCAATTAGATATCATTTGCAGTACAAGCGCATTTGGCATGGGAATTAACAAATCAAATATTCGCTTAGTCGTTCATTACCATATACCAACGCAATTAGAATCTTTTGTTCAAGAAATTGGCCGGGCAGGACGAGACGGGAAACCAAGCGTAAGTGTAGTACTATACCGGAAAGAAGAAAAGCAAATTCCACTGGCTATTATTCAAAATGAACTCCCAAATGGAGAAGTAACGAACATCGTTTGCCGGTATCTTCAAGACTTAGCCTTACAGGGCAAAACAGTTCCTTCTTATTCTCAAGAGCTCGAACAACGCTTGCAAGTAGATGAAGTGAAGTGGCGTTTTTTATTGTATCAACTGGAATATCGGGGAATTCTCAAGGAGAGTGTCATTGAAACAGTGCCGGAAAAATGGGAAGCAGCTATTTCAGAAATAACTGCGTTTTGCAGAAATCGTTATTTGAATAAACGAAAAGAACTTTGGAAACTGGTAAGCTGGATGGAGGGAACAGCTTGTTTACGAGTCGGTTTATACCGTCATTTCCAGGAAAATGTACAAAGGGAACAGGAAAACTGTTGCAGTAATTGCGGTTTTACTATGAACCGTCTGGTAGAAATGAAAGAATGGGAAACTGTTCCAGAAGCTCCAGCTATGAATTGGCAGGAAGAATTAAAGTCTCTTTTATTAGAAGGAGCGAAAGAATGAACCAAGCTGATATTATTAAACAGCTTTCAGATAGAGAGCTAAAAAAACAATTACTATTTTCACAATTGATTTTTTTCCTCTTGGCGATTGGCCTGAGCCTTTTTTTATTCGATTCTTTCTCCCGTTGGTTTACACTATTTCAATGGGATGTGAACGAGATTTTAGTATATAGTGCTTTGCCTGCTCTCGGGCTCGTCCTACTGGAATTGGTGTTTTACGGAATATTACCAGCCCACTTTTTTGATGATGGAGGAATCAATGAACGCATATTTAAATATCAGCCTGTTTCCTGGATATTATTCATTTCATTCATTGTAGCAGTCACGGAAGAAGCGTTATTTAGAGGAGTTATTCAAACTTCTTTTGGTTTTATCTTTGCGAGTAGTATATTTGCTTTAATTCATGTAAGATATTTAAAGAAGCCTATCCTATTTTTATTTATAATATTGACAAGTTTTGGAATTGGCTATCTGTATTATCGTACAGGAAATATCCTGGTTACGATGTGCTTTCATTTTATAGTAGACGCATTACTTGGATTAGTGATTCGATTTAAAAAGTGAGGTGCGGTGAATGTCAGACCACCAAAAGAAAGACCAAGCAGACAAATTACAACAACTCTTTGCAGAAGTAAATAACCAGGAACAAGACCATGATTCAGCTGTAACTTCATCAGAGGAAAAAGAGTTTATCGAAGTAGATGTGTTACAGCTCCCTCCTCGAAGCGAAGTACATCAAACATCAAAATGGAAACTTCATATTAATTTCCGGTCTCCTTGGCTTCGTTTTACAAGCACTTTAGTTCTTCTGGCTATTGTATTATTTTGTTTGTATTATTTTTTAGGAGATTATTTACTTGTATTATTTGAGTGAATAAGAAAGAACGATGAATATAAAGTCTCGCATGCAGGCAGGAAATAATATATTTCTGCTGTCAAAGAAAGGAAGAGAAAAATGAAAATTGCCGTTTTGTACGGAGGAATATCAAAAGAAAGAGAAGTATCCATATCTTCTAGTGAAGGAATCATACAAGCGCTGAAGCAAAATGGACATGAAGTAGAGCCAATCGATTTTAATCCGAATCAGATGGAAGAACTTTTACATTTAGAAGTAGATTTAGTTTTTATAGGACTGCATGGAAAATTCGGCGAAGACGGGTGTGTCCAGGGGATGCTTGAAATGTTGAATATCCCGTATGTCGGCTCAGGAGTACTTGCATCTTCTTTGGCTATGGATAAATATAAAGCGAAGCAAATGTTTGAGCAAGTCTCTATTCCGACTGCGAAAGGAAAAAAATATCGCTTAGAGCAAACAGCGGATATAGAACATATAACAGAACAGATTAAACAAACTTTTTCTTTGCCTTTTGTCGTTAAACCGAATCAAGAAGGTTCTACGCTAGGTTTAACCATCGTAGAAGATTACCAGGATACATTTGCAGCTGTTCAAAACGCCTCTCATAGTGATGATATGATTTTAGTCGAGGAGTTTATTAAAGGAAAAGAGTTGACTGTTCCAGTAATGGGGAACTATATGGAAGAAGAAGCACTTCCTATCATTGAAATTATTCCTAAAAATGAGATGTATGATTACGAATCTAAATATTCCGAAGGCGGCAGTGAGCATGTGATACCTGCCCGCATCTCTACAGATATGACCCGGAAAATTCAGGAATATGCCGTCTGGGCCCACCAGGTTTTAGGTTGTGAAGTATATTCTCGTGCAGATTTTTTGTTAACGGAGGATGGAACACCATATATTCTGGAAGTAAATACGCTGCCAGGGATGACCGCCACAAGCTTATTTCCGGATGCAGCGAAGGAAGCAGGAATCAGCTATGAAGAAATGATAGAAAAATTTGTGCAATTAACTGTTTAAATAGTCTGCGAGTGAATAAAAAGTGACCTTTCAAAGATTGCATAATTGTGCTAAAAGTGTATACTAAAAATTAAGATGTCTTTATTATAGAAATGGACAATTTAGGAGGTAAACAATATGGTAGCCGAACAATCAGCAGATTCCAATAACGAAGAAACACAAGAAAATAATATTCTTTTATCAACGAGAACGGTTATTAAAGAAGCGTTGGATAAATTAGGTTATCCAAATGAAGTGTATGAATTACTTAAAGATTCTTTACGTATGTTAAAAGTAAGAATTCCAATTCGAATGGATGACGGTTCTATTAAAGTGTTTACAGGGTTCCGAGCGCAGCATAATGATGCAGTGGGGCCAACTAAAGGGGGCGTTCGTTTTCACCCGGAAGTAACCGAAACGGAAGTCAATGCTTTAGCAATTTGGATGAGTTTGAAAGCTGGTATTGTTGATTTACCTTATGGAGGAGGTAAAGGCGGTATTATTTGTGATCCAAGAGAAATGTCTTTTCGGGAATTAGAGGCTTTAAGCCGCGGATATGTGCGTGCCATCAGCCAATTTGTCGGACCAACAAAAGATATTCCTGCTCCTGATGTGTTTACCAATTCACAGATTATGGCTTGGATGATGGATGAATACAGCCGGATGGACGAATTTACAAATCCGGGATTTATTACTGGAAAACCAATCGCGTTAGGCGGTTCACACGGACGTGAGTCGGCAACTGCAAAAGGCGTCACAATTTGCATTGAAGAAGCTGCTAAAAAACGGGATATTGATATGGAAGGCGCTCGGGTTGTTGTTCAAGGGTTTGGAAATGCGGGAAGTTTCTTAGCTAAATTCTTACATGAAGCCGGAGCGAAAGTAGTTGGCATATCAGATGCATACGGTGCACTTCACGACCCGGAAGGATTGGATATTGATTATCTTTTAGATCGCCGGGACAGTTTTGGAACAGTGACAACTTTGTTTAAAAACACATTAACAAACGAAGAATTGCTGGAAATAGATTGTGATATTTTAGTACCTGCAGCTGTACAGAACCAAATTAGAGGTGACAACGCTGCGAACATCAAAGCAGATATTGTTGTAGAAGCGGCGAACGGTCCGACGACAATGGAAGGAACAAAAATACTTACGGAGCAAGGAAAATTGTTGGTTCCTGACGTGCTCGCTTCTTCAGGAGGAGTTACAGTATCCTACTTTGAATGGGTTCAGAACAATCAAGGATATTACTGGAAAGAAGAAGAAGTGGAAGAAAAGTTATATGAAGTCATGACCCAATCATTTGAGACTATTTACAACACAGCGCGTACCAGAAGAATTGATATGCGACTGGCTGCTTATATGGTTGGTGTCAGAAAAACTGCAGAAGCTTCGAGATTTAGAGGATGGGTATAAAATAAAAGCAAACACCTTGCTCCTTTCAGTAAGGTGTTTCTTTTATGTAAATGAAAAATATTGGAAAATCCTGTCCTAACAGGGAAGTGTTGGAGAACAGGTGGGGGATAAAAGCATGAAAAAAACGTTACGAATTGCGATTGATGGCCCAGCGGCAGCAGGGAAAAGTACAGTAGCTAAAAAACTTGCCGAACAACTATCCATTGTTTATGTAGATACGGGGGCCATGTATCGTGCATTAACATTGAAGGCTTTACAGCACCACATTGCTTTACATGATAGAGCAGCTGTTTTTTCTTTACTGGAAAAAACAAGTATTCAATTAATTCAAGATGATGAAGAACAGCAAGTGTATATGGATTCAGAAAATGTAACGCCATTTATCCGTACAGATGAAGTGTCAAATAACGTTTCAGAAATTGCTCAGCATGCTTCTGTTCGCGAAGAAATGGTTAAAAGACAACAAGAAATCGCGAAGAATAAAAATGTTGTAATGGATGGCAGGGATATCGGTACACATGTATTGCCGGATGCGGAAGTGAAAATATTTCTATTAGCTTCTGTAGAAGAGCGTGCAGAACGCCGTTTTTTGGAAAATAAGCAAAAAGGGTATACAGTTGATATCGACATATTGAAAAAAGAAATTAAAGAGCGGGATGAAAAAGATATGAATCGGAAAACTTCTCCACTCGTTCAAGCGGAAGACGCCCATGTTGTAGATACAACGAGCTTAACGATTGATGAAGTGGTTACGAAGATTTTAAGCTATGTAAATAAACAGTAAAATAATATTATAAAGAATTTTAAAAAAATTCTTGTGTAGAAGTTTCGAACAAGCTTCTTTCATGGTATACTAAGTAAAGAAGAACTCGGATTTTAAATAGCCTATAGGAGTGAGTACATATGTCAGAAGAGAATATTGATCTTGAAGCAGGGAATAATATTACTGGAACCGTAGTAAAAGTTGAAGACAAACAAGTATTTGTTGATATTGGATATAAATCAGAAGGAGTTATCCCGATTAGCGAATTATCCAATTTGCATGTGGAAAGTGCGGAAGACATTGTAAAAGAAGGCGATGAACTAACACTTCAAGTGAAAAAAGTAGAAGATGAAGAAGTAGTGTTGTCTAAAAAATTAGTGGACGCTGAGAAAGCTTGGGAAGATTTATTTGTAAAATATGAAAATAACGAAACATTTGAAACTACTGTCAAAGAAGTGGTGAAAGGCGGATTGGTGGTTGACGTTGGTCTGCGTGGCTTTATTCCGGCCTCTCTCGTGGAAACCTATTTTGTGGAAGATTTTGCGGACTACCAGGATCAAACCTTACAAGTGAAAATTGCCGATTTAGATCAGGAGCAAAATCGAGTTATTCTCTCTCATCGTGCGATAAAAGAAGAGGAACAAATAAAAGAAAGACAAGATTTATTACAGTCCTTAGAAGCGGGGCAAGTCATTGAAGGGACCGTTCAACGAATTACCAGCTTTGGTGCTTTTGTAGATGTTGGCGGTGCTGATGGATTAGTCCACATTTCTGAATTGGCTCATAACCATGTGGAAAAGGTTTCAGACGTGCTTTCTGAAGGAGATAAGATTAATGTCGAAATTTTATCAGTTGATTTAGACAGTGAACGCATTTCGCTTTCTTATAAAAATACCTTGCCTGGTCCGTGGACTGGAATTGGTGAAAGACTTCAAGCTGGCGACCATGTGACTGGTGTCGTAAAACGTATTGTCACTTTTGGTGCTTTTGTAGAAATAGAAGATGGCGTAGAAGGGTTAGTTCATATCTCTCAAATTGCAAACCGGCATATTGGCACGCCGGAAGAAGTGTTGTCCGCAGGCGAAGAAGTTACTGCTAAAGTATTAAGCGTTGATGAAGAACAAGAGCGTATCTCTTTAAGCATGAAAGAATTAGAACAGGAGAAAGAGCAAGGCGATATCGAACAATACGAGAAAGATGAAGATGATTCCAGTTTCCAATTGGGCGACATTATCGGTGACAAATTAGACAAGTATAAAGATTAAAATGCTGCGATACTAAACAAAATGATTTGTAATTCTTTAAAAAGCCTGTCCTGTAATAGGATGGGCTTTTCTATGGTAAAAAACCAGAGAAAATAAGGGAAACAGCCGCATCCTAATTTTATAAACGAATGTCCAAAAAATTGCTGTTCACAAATATGTTTATTTTATCAGTGGTGAAAAGCATGTGCGCTGCTTGCAGATTGTGCTATTTGTATTAGTTTGCTAAAATATAGAAAGATTATTGTCGCATGATATGCGCAGAAAGGAAGGTCCTTTCGTGAATAAAGCTACTGTAGCAATTGTAGGAAGACCGAATGTAGGAAAATCAACTATTTTTAATCGCTTAATTGGAGAACGTGTCTCCATTGTTGAAGATAAACCAGGCATTACTCGTGACCGGATATATCGTGAAGCTGAATGGCTTTCGTCAGTGTTTAATGTGATTGATACAGGGGGCATTGATTTATCAGATGAGCCATTCATCATGCAAATTCGTCATCAAGCAGAAATTGCCATAGAAGAAGCTGATGTTATCGTTTTTTTAGTAGATGGGAGGGATGGCATTACAGCGGCTGATGAAGAAGTAGCTAAAATTTTATATAAATCAAAGAAACCTGTTGTTTTAGGAGTTAATAAGGTGGATAATCCCGAAATGCAGGAAAGAACGTATGAATTTTATGCGTTGGGTTTTGGTACCCCTTATCCAATATCCGGGTCACACGGATTGGGCATAGGGGACTTGTTAGATGAAGTGGTTGCTTTATTTCCAACGCAAGAAGAGGAAGAAAAAGATGAAGATACGATTTATTTCAGTGTCATCGGTCGCCCGAATGTAGGCAAGTCTTCCTTAGTAAATGCGATGTTGAATGAAGAGCGCGTTATCGTAAGTGACATCGAAGGAACCACGAGGGATGCAGTTGATTCGCATATGAGAAAAGATGATCAGGATTTTGTCATTATTGATACAGCCGGAATACGTAAGCGCGGAAAAGTGTATGAAACGACAGAGAAGTATAGTGTACTGCGTGCTTTAAAAGCGATTGACCGCTCTGATGTTACGCTGATTCTTATTGATGCAGAAACGGGGATTCGAGAACAGGACAAAACAATTGCAGGTTATGCACATGATGCAGGACGTGCCATTGTTATTGTTGTGAACAAATGGGATGCCGTGGACAGCAAAGATAAAGCAATGAAAGAGTTTGAGTTGCAAATACGCGAACAATTTCAATTTCTGGATTATGCGCCGATTATTTTTCTATCTGCCAAAACTAAAAAAAGATTACAACGGCTCATTCCTATTATAAAATTAGTAAGTGAAAGTCAGACGAAGCGTATCCCGACAAATGTGTTAAACGACGTCATAACGGATGCTTTAGCTATGAACCCGACACCTACTATAAAAGGAAGAAAACTTAAAGTTTTATATACGACGCAAGTATCTGTTAAGCCACCGACGTTTATCGTGTTTGTAAATGATCCGGAATTGATGCATTTTACCTTTAAACGATTTATCGAGAATCGAATCCGGGATGCTTTTGGATATACAGGAACGCCTATAAAAATTTTCGCTAGACAAAGAAGTTGAGAGGGGATTTTAAATGAGTAAAATTGCAGTATTAGGCGCAGGAAGCTGGGGAACAGCTCTTGGCATGGTGTTAGCAGATAACCAACATGATGTCAGGCTTTGGACACATCGTGCTTCGCAAGCAGAAGAAATTAACACGGAACATAAAAATACGAAATATCTTGACGTAACATTACCTAAAACACTTCAGGCCTACGGTGATATAAAAGCAGCTATACAAGATGTTGAATCCATCATCTTAGTGGTACCTTCCAGTGCTTTTCGAGAAGTGTGCCGCTCTATTAAAGATATATTACCAGAGAAAGTCGTGATTGCTCACGCATCTAAAGGGGTGGAGCCAGAGACTCATAAACGGCTGTCTGAAATTATCACGGAAGAAATCCCACATTATCCAGCAGACGATATTGTTGTCTTATCAGGCCCGAGCCACGCGGAAGAAGTAGCTTTGCGTCAACCAACAACAGTAACAGCGGCTTCCAGTAATCCGGGTCCATCTAATGTCATTCAACATTTATTTATCAATAAATCATTTCGAGTGTATACTTCAACTGATGTAATTGGGGTAGAGCTTGGTGGTGCTTTAAAAAATATAATTGCATTAGGAGCAGGAATCTCAGATGGTCTTGAATTTGGGGATAATGCGAAAGCAGCGTTAATCACCAGAGGTCTTGCAGAAATATCCAGAATTGGTTCGCGTTTAGGAGCAAACCCATTAACTTTCCTGGGATTATGTGGAGTAGGCGACTTGATTGTTACTTGTACAAGTCAACATAGCAGAAATTGGCGAGCAGGAAACATGTTGGGCAAAGGACATACACTGGAATCTATTCTGGATGAAATGGGCATGGTTGTAGAAGGCATCCGAACGACAAAAGCAGCTTATCAACTAGCTGTCAGTTTAGAAGTTGAAATGCCTATTACAGAAGGAATATATAATATTTTATTTAATAATCAACACCCTGAAGAAGTGGTCAGTCAGCTTATGAAACGGGAAAGAAAAGACGAAATGGATAATTTCAACTCTTTCCGTAATGAATAAATAAAGAAATGAAGGAATATTTTTGGATGTTAAAGGAGAAACTGTATGAATGCTGCAGAATTAAATGAAATCATCTCTTTTATTGGAATTGGCCTGCTTATCTTAGCCATCGTTTTAATTCAATTGGCCAGAAGAAAGTTATCGGGAGTAATTGCAGCACTCGTCTCCCTTCTTGCCTATATTTTTTTCATTGTCGGCGGTATTTTTGTTTTATACATTGTTGTGAGCGGACCGACGGGGTAGTACAGGAGGAAACATATGCGTAAATTCTATCCACTCATGGTGGTAAGCATTGCGATTAGTATGATACTTAGCGGCTGTTTATATCCACAAAATGAGTTGAAAGAAAATGAAGTATCGAATGATGCTCAGTTGGAAATGGTACAAACAGCAGTAAATCAATATCAGGAAGAAACAGACGGCTTAGTTCCTATTAAAACAAAAGAGGATGATACAGATCAATATCAGAAATATTTAATCGATTTTTCGCTCTTACAAGAAGAACAGTTATTAGAAGAAATCCCGGGGTCTGCTTATGAAAATGGTGGTTCTTATCAATATACAATCCTGGATCCGGAAGAAGAGGCTGAAGTAAAACTAATTGATTTACGAGCAACCCAAAAATTACGGGAATTAAACCGTAAACTGGATATGTATCGTAACAAGCATCAATATCCTCCTTTTGGCGAAACAATCGAGGATGGGGTATATAAATTAAATTACAAAAAGCTGGGATATGAGGAAGAACCTTATGTGGCCAGCCCTTATTCTGATGCACATTTACCTTTTATCATAACGGAAGCTGGAGAAGTATATATTGATTATTCGATTGATTTGAAACAAGCCTTAGACGAGTTTGATGGAGAAGCAGAAGAGGGTGAAGATATACGATCCATTCTGGAAGAAAATTATCCGATTGTCCCTGCTTACTCGCTTCCGTATACCGTGAAAAATGATGAACCAATCATCATGTTTGATGAAAAATAGCACAAAATCCGATGAAATGAAGGTTTTTTTCAAAAAAACTTAAGAAATTATCGATTTTATATTGAATTTTTTGTTAAAGTTAGTTACTATGAACTTTATCACCGGCCTATTTTGAAGAAAGCAGTTCAAATGGGAACGGTGATAATCAAAAGGTCACTCACGTGGTTTGAATTTTTTCATAAACAAAAAGGAGGTGAATAGCATGAACAAAACAGAACTAGTTAATGCAGTTGCGGATAAAAGTGAACTATCGAAAAAAGATGCAGCAAAAGCTGTGGATGCTGTTTTCGATTCTGTAATGGATTCACTAAAAGGTGGAGACAAAGTTCAAATCATTGGATTTGGTAACTTTGAAGTACGTGAACGTTCTGCTAGAAAAGGTCGTAATCCACAAACAGGAGAAGAGATCCAAATTCCAGCTAGCAAAGTTCCAGCATTCAAAGCTGGTAAAGCTCTTAGAGATGCAGTGAAAAACTAATCTACATAGAGCTCAAAAGAGGGTACATTTCAATGAATGTACCCTCTTTTTTTACGTATAAAAGCATTTTTCAGCATTTTTTTCTGAAACAGGAATGACATACTCGTTTTCTTTAAAATGAGTATCAATACTGTTATAATAAGGAACAGTCGACAAACGAATATTTTTTATAAAATATGTAAGTTCACGGTTTGTTTAGAAAGGATACAGGTGGTTTGATGTGTGCAGTTTTAGCGAGACAACAGAGACGATAAAAAGAAAACTCGAAAAGGCAATGCGGCACTCATATATAGAAAATAATATTTCTAAATCAGTAATTAGTACCGAAAAAATAGCATTACTACATTCCTTATACGTACATACCGATATTTTAAAGCCTCGAGAGGAACAAGAAATCATTACCATATTACTCGTTCAGTCTGCATTGGACACACATGAACTAGTGCCAACTGGTAAAACAAATCAAATGAATCAAAAAGAAATTCAACTATCTGTATTAGCTGGCGATTATTATAGCGGCTTATATTATTATCTACTGGCGGATTTAGAAAATCTGGATTTAATACACATACTGGCAACGTCCATTCGACAAATAAACGAACAGAAAATGATTTTATTTTATCGGGAAGCAGCGACTTTTGATGAATTATTTGAAACAATGAAAAAGATTGAAGCATTATTATTTGTCAATACTGCAGATTATTTAGGTTTTGATAACAAAATAACCGAATGGGTAGAAGACCAACTGTTATTGTACAAATTAGAGAAAGAAAGAACTGCTATCGAGAATGATCTGCCTTCTTATATGCTTCAGTTTGCGAAACAGCATAATATGCAAGAGCAAATGGTACCAGTGCTGTTTGATAAACTTAATAATCTAGTTGGTAAATTAAAAGATAAACGGTCATACTTGCCTTTTTCAATTCAGATGAAAGAATATTTGAAGAAACAGGACAATGACATACTGAATCATCTGTAGAGGAAGGATAATGTTGAAAGAACAATCAAAAGAAGAGCGTGTGCATCATGTCTTCGAAAAAATTTATAAAAAATATGATAAAATGAATTCGGTCATTTCATTCAAGAGGCATGTTGCTTGGCGAAAAAACGTGATGAAACGAATGAACGTTAAAAAATCGACAGCTGCTTTAGATGTATGTACCGGCACTGGTGATTGGGCTTTAGCAATGAGTGAAGCCGTGGGAGAAACTGGACACGTGATTGGTCTGGATTTCAGTGAAAACATGTTAACTGTTGCGAAAGATAAACGCGCAAAAAAAGCGTTAAATCATGTGGAATTCATCCATGGAAATGCGATGAAATTACCTTTTGATGACAATACTTTTGATTACGTTACAATCGGTTTTGGTTTACGAAATGTACCTGATTATGAACAAGTGTTAAAAGAAATGTACCGGGTTGTCAAAACTGGCGGGCAGGTAGTCTGTTTAGAAACATCGCAACCTGCACTTATTGGCTTTAGACAAGCGTATTATTTGTACTTTCGTTTTCTTATGCCATTTTTTGGCAAGCTTTTTGCGAAAAGTTATGATGAATACGCCTGGCTGCATGAGTCAGCAAAAGCTTTCCCGAATAAGCGAGAATTAAAGCAAATGTTTTTGGAAACAGGTTTTACTCATGTGGAAATTAAAAGCTATACTGGTGGTGTGGCAGCAATGCACCAAGCTTTTAAGTGAATACAATATTCTTTTGTCAAGAAGTGCTAGAACAAAGTAAAAAGGTGAAACGGATGAAACTATCAACGGTGTACGGTTTTTTAAGGAAAGATTTACAAGAAATAGAAGGGATGTTGACCAATGTGATTGGTGCAGATCATCCCGTCTTAAATGAAGCATCCCTTCAGTTGCTTCAAGCTGGGGGTAAACGTATACGTCCTGTATTTGTATTGTTATCTTCCCGTATGAATGGGAGCCAAAAACATGAAAAAGCTGTGAAGACCGTCGCTGTTGCTTTAGAGCTTATTCATATGGCTACTTTAGTTCACGATGATGTTGTGGATGACGCGGCTTTACGAAGAGGCAAACCAACTGTTAAACACTTGTATGGCGGCCGTGTAGCAATGTACACAGGAGATTACATGCTGGCCCGAGCTTTGGAGGAAATTACTACAGTACGAGTTCCAAAAATTCATCAAGCGTTATCCAAAACACTGGTCAATGTTGTTGAAGGAGAAATCGCTCAGATAAAAGATAAATATAACACGGAACAAACAGTACGTGATTATTTACGGCGGATTAAACGAAAGACCGCCCTGCTCATTGCTACAAGCTGTAAACTGGGAGCTTTAGCAGCGAATATGTCCCATCGTGAAGCCAATCAAATGTATCGCTACGGTTATAATGTAGGGATGTCTTTTCAAATTATTGATGATATACTGGATTTTACTGCTTCGGAGAAAGAGTTAGGGAAACCGACCGCAAGTGATTTAATTCAAGGAAATATGACTTTGCCCATCTTTTATGCCATGAAAGATCCTGTTTTTAAAAAAGTATTGCAAGATGTGTTTCAATATCCAAATCAAGTTAATACAGCTACCATACAGCCAATCTTGCAATTATTGGACGAAACAGAAGCAATAGAACAAGCGTACCAAGTGAGTAATGCTTACTTACAAAAAGCCTTGCAGGAATTAAAGTCTTTTCCAAATAGTAAAGCAAAAAAAACATTACAAATGATTGCTGTTTCAATTGGTAAGCGAAGATCTTAAGTTTATTTGTTTTATTGTACATAATTTGATAAAATTTTAAGGGATATATTTTTTGCAGAGAAACATCTATTTTACTGCAGCAATATCAGGAAGATACTACTATTAAAAATGTTGACTCTACTCGAGATGAATTGTTTTTAATAGCTGAATAAAGAAAAGGGGAAATTGAATATGGAAAAAACATTTATTATGGTGAAGCCGGATGGCGTGCAAAGAGGTTTAGTTGGAGAAATTGTGAGCCGATTTGAGCAAAAAGGGTTCACTTTAAAAGGTGCAAAGCTGATGCAGGTTTCACAAGATTTGGCAGAAGAACACTACGGCGAACATAAAGAACGTCCATTCTTTGGAGAATTAGTAGACTTTATCACGTCAGCTCCTGTATTTGCTATGGTATGGGAAGGAGAAAATGTTGTTTTAACAGCGCGTACGATGATTGGAGAAACAAATCCTTCTGAAGCAGCTCCTGGCTCTATTCGCGGTGATTATGCAGTAACTGTAGGCAAGAACATGATTCATGGTTCAGATTCAGTAGAGAGTGCTGAGCGCGAAATAAACTTATTTTTCAACGAAGATGACCAGATAGATTATACAAAAGATGAATCAAACTGGGTGTATTAAGATTCATTAGCCTCTGTGAATAACGGAGGCTTTCTATTTATCTTCTCACAAAGAGGTGCTTGTTATCCCGGAATATAAACAGTTTTCAGTGAATGCTCGTCGGCAATTTGGTATTGATTGATCAGGTTACAAGGAAACCCAAATGAGAAGGCGTTTAACTTCCATACGAAATCAGCGCGGTTATGCTTCCTTTGCTGTTTATTTTGATGGAATAGCGAAAGAAAAGCAGTTGCAAGAGGAATTTATGGACCGTTTAACCATCAACGTAACTGAATTTTATCGTAATCCAAATCGCTGGACGAAATGACAACAAGACATTCTTCCTTCGCTTCTTAAATGTAAACGTCACTTAAGGATTTGGAGTGCTGCTTGTTCTACAGGAGAAGAACCATATAGTTTGGCCCTGATGATGAACGAGTACTTTCGGGACGTTTCGTCCGATATTATTGCGACAGATATAGATGAACATGTACTACAAAAGCTGAAAAGAGAACTTATAAACCAGAAGCACTTAAAAATATTCCATCAGATAAGAAGTCAAAATATTTTTTATATAAAGATAATCAATATACAGTGAGCCCTCTTTTAAAACAGCATATCCGTTTCCAGCAGCATAATTTATTACAAGATGCTTACCCGAAAAATGTAGATTTGATTGTTTGCCGTAATGTCCTCATTTATTTTACTGACAAAGCAAAAGAAGCAATATATCAGCAGTTTAGCCATTCTTTAAAAGACAACAGTTATTTATATATAGGGAGTACGGAACAAATTTTTAACCCTGAAAAAATTTGGATTACAATTATATGATACTTTTTTTATCAAAAATACATACATAAGTGAATGGAGGAGACAGAAGTGCGTTACTTAACATCCGGAGAATCACATGGGAAACAATTAACAACGATTATAGAAGGAATGCCAGCGGGGATGCCTTTATTAAAAGAACAAATCGATGAGTCTTTATTACGTCGTCAAAAAGGACATGGCCGGGGCAGACGAATGCAAATTGAAAAAGATTTGGTAGAAATTACCAGCGGAGTACGGCATGGATATACACTAGGTTCCCCTATCTCTCTTGTAGTTAACAACGATGACTTTAAACGTTGGGAAAGAATTATGGGAGAGGCTCCTATTGATGAAGATGAAAAAGTCCGTCGTGTTGTTTCCAGACCGCGTCCGGGGCATGCAGATTTGAATGGCGCTTTAAAGTACGGTCACCGGGATATGCGTAACGTTCTGGAACGATCTTCTGCCAGAGAAACAACGGCAAGAGTAGCAGCGGGGGCTTTAGCTAAAACGTTGCTCAAAGAACTGGGAATCGAAGTGTCCGGCTATGTAAAAGAGATTAATGGTATAATCGCTGAAGAGCGTCCTGATTTAAGCATCGAGGATAAACAATCTATTTCAGAAGCATCGCCTGTACGAGTACTCGATAAACAAGTAGAACAACAAATGATGGATCGAATTGATGAAGCGAAAAAAGAAGGCGATTCGATTGGCGGAGTTTGTGAGGTATATGTAACCGGTATGCCTGCTGGAATGGGTTCTTATGTGCATTATGATCGTAAACTGGATGCTAAATTAACCGGCGCTGTGGTAAGCATTAATGCATTTAAAGGTGCCGAAATCGGTATTGGTTTTGAAGCAGGAAGAAAAAATGGCAGTGATGTCCATGATGAAATAGGCTGGAATGAAACAGCGGGATATTACCGAAAAACAAATCGATTAGGCGGATTTGAAGGCGGAATGACCACTGGAATGCCTATTGTCGTCAAAGGAGTTATGAAGCCTATTGCCACTTTATATAAACCTTTACAAAGTGTGGATATTAATACCAAAGAACCATTCAAAGCAAGTGTGGAACGTTCAGACTCCTGTGCAGTTCCAGCAGCAGCAGTCGTGATGGAACATGTTGTTGCTTTTGAATTAGCCAAAGAAATTACAGATCGTTTCACGAGTGATCAATTCAGCCAATTGAAAAAAGCAGTAGATGATTACCGAGAAGAAGTCAGGAACTTTTAAATGAACACTTTAACTGTACAGACGTCGACAAACAATTATGAGATTGTCATTGAAGAAGGTATACGATTTTCTGTTTCCATGTATCTAAAGAAAGACTATTCGTCTGTTTTTATCATTACAGATGATACGGTCGCTTCTTTATATGCAGGAGATGTCTCTCATTCTCTTCAAAAGCAGGGATATATTGTAAAAACGGAAGTAATCCCGAGTGGCGAAATATCTAAAAGCATGGAAATGTATGAAACATTGCAAACATCTTTACTGGAAGCTGGTATGGACCGGAAAGGACTGATTATTGCTTTAGGCGGGGGGGTTGTAGGCGATTTAGCCGGCTTTGTCGCAGCTACTTTCATGCGCGGCATTGATTATATTCAAATGCCTACGACGATTCTTGCTCATGATAGCAGCGTTGGCGGGAAAGTAGCGATTAATCACCCGTACGGTAAAAACTTAATCGGCAGTTTCTACCCGCCTGCAGCTGTTTTATATGATACAGACACGTTAAGCAGTCTCCCGGTCCATGAGATACGTTCTGGGTATGCCGAGTTAATAAAAGAAGCTTGTATTGGTAATGCTGAATTTTTAGAAACATTATTAAATGTCTCTTTAGACTCTATTTCTACGAAACAATTGAAAAATCATCTATGTGCAGGTATTCAAGTCAAACAGTCTATTGTCGAGAAAGACGAAAAAGAAGCCAATATACGTATGTTTTTAAATTTCGGACATACATTGGCACATGCTATCGAGACTGAATTAGGCTACGGGCAATTAACGCATGGGGAAGCAGTAGCGATCGGGATCTTATTTGCTTTACGGATGAGCGAACAGGAGGAAGCTGTCAGATTACCGAGCGAAGAAATCAAAAGATGGTTTTATGAAAATCATTATCCGTGCTTTCCTGATCGTTTAGATGTTTCGAAGCTCATTGAACATATGAAAAGTGACAAAAAAACAGAGAAGCAGCAAATTCAAATGGTATTATTACAAGAAATTGAATCACCCGTCATGAAAAACGTATCGGATGAAAAATTAAGAGAAGCTTTAGAAACTTTTATGGAGGAGTTGAATAATGCATGGCAATAACTAGAGGATTCCGCGGAGCGACAACTGCAGAAGATAATACATCCGCGCATATTTCGCAGGCTGCTCAAGAGCTGATAACAAAAATGATTCATGAAAATCAACTCACTGCTCCAAGCGTTTCGCATATCTTTTTTTCGATGAGCCCTGATTTAAATGCAACATTTCCAGCAAAGGTAGTTCGGGAAATCCCCGGATGGAAACATGTTCCAGTCATGTGTATGCAAGAAGTGGCTGTTCCCGATGCGTTAGAAAAATGTATTCGAATCATGCTCGTTGCACATACGTCACTTGCTCAAGAAGATGTTCAGCATGTTTTCTTAAACGAAGCCGTAAAATTGCGTCCAGATTTAACAGAAGAAGGTGAATAAAGTGTTAGGAAAAGAAGTGTTGAATCAGCTTTCTCCGTATAAACAAGGAATGCAGATTCAAGAAGTGAAAGAAAAGTATCAGTTATCTCGTATTGTTAAATTAGCATCAAATGAAAATCCGTATGGGTTTTCCCCTAAAGTGCAAGAAACGCTGGAAGATATGAGTAAAGATTTTCAATTATATCCGGATGGCTATGCAGCTCAATTGCGATTTGCTTTAGCCGAAAAATTATCTGTTACCCCAGATCAGCTGGTGTTTGGTTCTGGTTCCGATGAACTGGTTACACTGATTAGCCGTGCTTTTCTTGGGGAAGGTACAAATACGGTGATGGCCACACCGACGTTTCCTCAATATCGGCATCATTCATTAATAGAAGATGCTTTTGTAAAAGAAATACCGACAAAACAAGGAGCGCATGATTTAGATGGCATGCTTAAAGCTATTGATGAGGATACGAAAGTAGTTTGGCTTTGTACGCCTGATAATCCTACAGGGACAGTTATTTCAGAGGCAGCATTTATTCGTTTTATGGAGCAGTGTCCCTCTCATACTGTCGTCGTGTTGGATGAAGCTTATGTGGAGTTTATGGATGACGAATTACAGTTTGATATGCAACGTCATATTGCATCTTATCCTAATTTAATTGTGCTTCGTACATTTTCCAAAATATATGGATTGGCAGGCTTTCGCGTAGGCTATGGTATTAGTAACGAATCTCTTGCAACAACATTGAATATCGTTAGAGGGCCGTTTAATACAACTTCTTTAAGTCAACGTATTGCAGTATCAGCTTTAGAAGATGATCAATTCATTCAAGAAACCAAAGAAAAAAATCAACAAGTCCGTGCAGTGTTTGAACAATTTTTAGAGGAAATAGATTGGGACTATTATCCGTCACAAACGAATTTTGTATTAGTAGAAACCCCCATTGATGCTGATGTCGCAGCGGAATACTTACTAAAGCATGGGTTTATTGTGCGCTCGGGCAACGTTTTGGGATATCCTTTTACTTTACGCATTACTATTGGACAAGAAGAAGACATGGCAGCACTAAGCTCAGTGCTTAAAGAACTTGATGAAGACGTAAAAAATGGAGCAGTGAAATGAAACGAACTATTTTAATCGCGGGTTTGGGGCTCATCGGCGGATCGCTCGCAAAAGCAATACAACAAGATCCAGAACACACAGTTATTGGTTATGATATAGAAGAATCGACACTTGAGTTCGCAAAACAAACCGTAATGATTGATGAAAAAGCGACAACATTTGATGAATCAGCAAAAAAAGCAGATATTATTGTACTAGCTGCCCCGATTTCAGCTTCGATTGCTTTGTTGGAGCAGTTAAATGAAGTAAAATTTGAGCAGGATGTGATTATAACAGACGTCAGTTCTGTAAAAGGAACGATTTTTCAAGTGGCAGATAAGCTGACCAATCCTCGCCTGTGCTTTATTGGAGGCCATCCAATGGCAGGTTCTCATAAGGCTGGTGTAGAAGCGGCTAAATCCCACTTATTTGAAAATGCTATTTATGTATTCACTCCGACGAAGCGATGTGGCTTACAACAAGTGGAGGATTTGAAAGAGGTATTACAGCATACGAACAGTCACTTTATGACTTTACAGCCGGAAGAGCATGACGAAATGACGAGTGTTGTTTCGCATTTCCCTCATCTGATTGCCTCTTCTCTAGTCCATCAAGCTAAAAAATGGGAGCAGGTGCATTCCTATTTACCTGAACTTGCTGCAGGGGGCTTTAGGGACATAACGAGAATTGCGTCCAGCAATCCAGAGATGTGGCAAGATATTTTTCAACATAATGGAGAAAAAATGTCCCGGCTGATCCAAGACTGGATTAATGAGATGGTAACATTAAAGGAATTTTTAGATAAAAGTAAAAAAACAGCGATGATCGATTATTTAGACCAGGCGAAAGAATACCGTGATGGCTTACAAGCTTCTGCAAAAGGAGCATTGCCTTCTTTTTATGATGTTTATGCAGATGTAAAAGATCAGCCTGGAGCGATTGCTTCTGTTGTCCAATTGCTTGCAGAAGCAGAAATCAGTATCCAAAACATTCGAATATTAGAGATTCGTGATAATGTGATGGGCGCGCTTCGTTTATCGTTCAATTCCAAGCAAGACCAGCAAGCAGCGAAAACACTCCTGCAAAGCTGTGATTATGAAGTGTCCATTCAAGAATAATTGAGGGGTGATGAGATGGAGAAAAGACTTACTAAATCCAAGGAACCTTTAACAGGAACTGTACATATTCCAGGAGATAAATCAATTTCTCATCGTGCTGTTATATTTGGCTCTTTAGCGAAAGGAACTACACATATTACCCATTTTCTAAACGGAGAAGACTGTCAGAGAACGATTGAAATTTTCCGGAGTTTTGGTGTTCAAATTGAACAGAAAGACTCGAATGTCGTCATTAAAAGTGGGGGAGTGGAGTCTTTTAAAGAACCACTCGTTCCGCTTTATTTCGGAAATTCAGGAACGACTGCCCGCTTATTACTTGGGTTGCTGACTGCTTTTCCTTTTCATACCGTTGCATATGGAGACCCTCACTTAACCAAGCGGCCGATGGATCGTGTCATTACTCCTTTAAAACAAATGGGTGCAAATCTTGATGGAAGAAAAGATGGATTGTATCTGCCGCTATCTATCCGCGGAAATGCATTGCAAAGCATCACTTATGAGTCTCCTGTCAAAAGTGCTCAAGTAAAATCTGCCATTCTTTTGGCAGGTTTATTTGCTGAGGGGCAAACAACCGTTGTAGAAGGAACGAAAACCAGGAATCACACAGAAAACATGCTCGAGGCATTCGGAGCAGATATAACTTTTCAAAAAAACGCTGTTTCAATCCAAAAAGGGAAAAGTTTACGAGCAACTGACGTTCAAGTGCCGGGCGATATATCCTCTGCTGCTTTTATCTTAGTTGCAGCAGCAATTGTACCAGGCAGTTCAGTAACGATTAAAGATGCCGGGTTAAATAAAACCAGAGCAGGGATTTTAACAGTGCTTGAACAGATGGGCAGCCGATTTACTATTACAAATGAAAAAGTTACCGGAGGAGAATCTACAGGTGACATTACTATTCATCACCATCCATTGCAGGGCATCACGATTGATGGAGATATTATTCCCACTTTAATAGATGAAATTCCCATCATTGCTCTCCTTGCCACACAAGCAAAAGGCCAAACAGTGATCAAAGATGCCGAAGAGCTGCGTGTAAAAGAAACCGATCGCATTCAGGCTGTTGTAGAAGTATTACAAGCATTGGGTGCTTCTGTTTTAGAAACAAAAGATGGTATGATTATTGAAGGGGAGACCGCTTTAAAAGGAAATTTCATTAAAGGGTATCATGACCATCGGATGGCTATGATGGGCGCCATTGCTTCCCTGATTGCAGAAGGGGAAACAACTATAGATGACGTTTCCTCCATTAACATTTCCTATCCAAGTTTTTTTGATGATGTAGTCTGTTTATCTAAAAAAAAATAATCACCTTGATTTATTGCTGCAGAACCCAAAAATGTTCTTTGTTTGATTCTGGGTGATAAGCATCTTAACAGGATGATCTACTTTTCCTCCTCTTCTGTCCTACTTTTCTTTCAGTCGGATAATCATAAAAAATATGTTAGAATACGTGAGAAAGGAAGTGTCAGAAGTGGAGAACATCGAAAAAGCAGCTGATTTATTAGATGCGGGCAAGAATGACGAAGCATTATCTTTATTGAAAAAAACAGAGAAGACAGCTTCTGAACAAGAATTGTTTTCAATAATGGAAATCTATTACGATTGGGGATTTTTAGAAGAAGGAATAGCACTCGCACTGCAATTTACAGCGAACTACCCTGGAGAAGGGGAGTTTCTTGTTTTGCTTTCAGATATGTATATTGAACTAGGAAAAGATGAAGAGGCATTGCAATCATTAAATAAAGTATCAAGCCAGGACCCATTTTACATGGAGTCTTTATTAATCAGTGCAGATCTTTACCAATCTCAAGGTTTATTTGAAGTGAGCGAACAAAAACTGCTGGAAGGGAAAGAAATCGCACCAGATGAGATTGTCATAGATTTTGCATTAGCCGAGTTGTTATTTTCCATAGGCGGAGCAAATCGGGCAATCCCTTTTTATGAAAAAGTGTGGAAGGAAACGACGGAAATGAACGGTATTGAAATTGCTGACCGTCTAGCCGAAAGTCATGCGTCACTGGGACATTTCGATGAAGCTTTACAATACTTTGAACAGTTAGACACCAATCATCCGGATACACTATTTAAACATGGCTTAACGGCTGTTCAACAGAATAGATTTGATATCGCCATACCTATGTGGGAAAAAGTGATTGAATTAGATCCTTACTATCATACTGTATATAGTGAATTAGCACAAGCACTCGAACAAGAAGGACGTATTCAAGAAGCTTATGATACAATACAGCAAGGTTTATCCCAAGATGAATATAATAAAGAAATTTATATTACTGCGGCTGAAATTGCTCTTAAGCTTGGTAAAGATTCAGAAGCATTCTCATACTTGCAAGACGCTATTTCTTTAGATTTTGAATACCAGGAAGCTATCATGATGCTCGTCGGCTTGTATAAAGAACGAGAACAATTTGAAGATGTTATTAAATTGTTGGAAGATATCATCGATTTAGGAGCGAATAGCCCGCTCTATCTATGGGAGCTCGCGCAAGCTTATGAGGAAAATGAACAATTTGCAGAAGCTTTAAAAGCATATGACAAAGCATATGACGGTTTAGCTCATGATAGTGAGTTCCTTAAAGCATATGGTTATTTCTTAACAGAAGAAGGCTTGTTCAAAAAAGCTATAC